>Ga0247608_10000040_pt1 | contig 254865 bp, 237 predicted proteins | sample 176DNAGHGlowgp2_FD_193490 | JGI IMG/M metagenome (GOLD analysis project Ga0247608, IMG submission 193490) | Sheep rumen microbial communities from Palmerston North, Manawatu-Wanganui, New Zealand - 1766 DNA GHGlow gp2 | ecosystem: Host-associated > Mammals > Digestive system > Stomach > Rumen... | reverse complement strand
CCATCCTGCTGGGATTACTGCTGTATATTCTGTTGCTCCTGTTCCTGTTGTATATGTTGTTTTTTCATCTGCTCTTTTTCCTGGAGTAAGTCCTGCTGGTGTTTCTGGTTCACTTGGATTACTTGGAGTTGTTCCACTTTCTCCATTTCTTATTCCTAATAATGCTTCTTCAAGCATTTGAGTTGTTTGTTCCATCATTGCATTTTCTTCTTTTGCACGCTCTGCATACTGTTGAGTACCGTTGATAGCGTAGCCAACAATCCCCATTTCATATACTGCTCTGATACTTACTGCAGCTAAGATAACCAAGATGATAATTGTAATAATAAGGGCTATTAATGTTATTCCTCTAGCACTTTTTAAACTTTCTTTCATAAGTTTTTTTCCTCCTCTTTCTTTGGATTTTTTATATATTTTTAATTATCTGCCAATAATTATTCAACATTGGGCAGGGATGGAACCCTGCCCCTACACGACCAAAATTTATACAATACTGTTATTATATCTTTTATTTGTATTTTCTATGCTGCTTGACACAATATCCACATTGAACTGGTTATCTATAACCCTTATTTTTCTTTATTTTATTTTCAATGTGCTATTATGCCGTTTTTCACATAAAAATTACTATGGTTTTATTTTATATTATTATTAATTAAATTACAATATTTTCTTGGAATATTATTAAGATTTTTTTCAAAAAATATTCTTAATAGAAATACAATTACTTAATTTTTCAAAACAAAAAGAGAATTCCTTATATTTGGAATCCTCCTTCTATGTATTAAAATTTTCTTTTTCTAGCTGCCTCTGACTTTTTCTTTCTCTTTACACTAGGTTTTTCATAATGTTCTCTTTTTCTAACTTCTTGCATTACGCCATTTCTTGCGCATTGTCTTTTAAATCTCTTTAAAGCGTCTTCGATATTTCCATTATTTACTTTTACCTCTGACATTATTACTCCCCCCTTTCGTGTATTTTGCTAAATTGCTTAACAATTATATAACTTACTTATGCTTTTGTCAAGGCTTTTTAGCAAAAATTACCGAATAAGTCACCCATTGGCTCATGTTCATTTAGTCTTCTTATCGCTTCTGCAAATAAAGGTGCTATTGAAAGTACTTTTATTTGTGGTATTTCTTTTTCTTTTGGAAGTGGTATTGTATTTGTTATGACCAATTCCTTAAGTGGTGAATTTTTGATTCTTTCTATTGCAGGTCCTGATAAAACTCCATGTGTACATCCTGCATATATTTCTTTTGCCCCAAATTTTTGTAATATATTTGCTGCTTCCATCATAGAGCCTGCTGTATCTATTTCATCGTCAAATATTACTGCAGTTTTACCTGCAACATTTCCTATAACTGTTGATGCGATAGCTCTATCGTCATTTCCATCTCTTCTTTTATCTATCATTGCTATTGGACAATTAAAATATTTTGAATATCTATATGCTTTCTTTGAGCTTCCTGCATCTGTTGCAACTATTACCATATCATCAAAATTTTTCTCTTTAAAATATGCCTGTAATAAATTTTGTGCTGATAATCTATCACAATGAATATTAAAATATCCCTGTATTGCCGCATTGTGTAAATCACAGCTAATGACTCTATCTGCTCCTGCTGCTTCTATAAGTTCAGCCATAAGTTTTGCAGTAATTGGAACTCTTGGTTGATCTTTTTTGTCTGATCTTGAATACATATAGTATGGAAGTACTACTGTTATTCTTCTTGCAGATGCTCTTTTTGTTGCATCTATTGTTATAAGTAATTCCATTATTCTCTCGTTTACTGGTGGTGTAGTTGTTTGAATAAGATATACATCTTGTTCTCTAACTGTTTCCATTAACTGTACAAAATTGTTATCATTTTTAAATTTCATTCTAGAGATTTGTCCCATATCTATTCCTAGATTTTCACAAACCTCTTTTGTAAATCCGTCTGCCACTTCACTGCATGAAAAAACCTTAATATTTTCCATTTTGGCTTCCCCCTAAATTTTTCTTGGAGCATACTCCAACTTTTATTTTAATCTTTTTTTAGCAATTAGTCAATATTTTTGGAGGAATTTGTAAAAAAAGCTTATCTAAAAATAGATAAGCTTTAAAAAATTATTTAATGTATTCATACAATGAAACTTCTTCTCCATCTAACGTAATTGCATAAGGTGTTTGTGTATATTCATTATCAATAACTGAAACAACATTTTTTAAATTCTTTACATCTTTAACACTAATTTCTGCATTATCAATTATTCTATCATAATTTAGATATGAGATTTCTCCGTTTTCCTTTACAAAAACAAAATATCTAAATCCTCCATTTCCCATTCCAACATTATATACTGTTAATACATTAGATAAGTTTAATTTGTATGCAGATAAAGTAGTCTCATCAAAGTTTTTATAATCTTTAGGTGAATACTTAGAGAATTGTTTTTCAACTTTTTTCAAATTATTTTTTATATTTGCATCATCTATATTATCTGTATCATCTATTGTATATATGTAAGCGTTTCCTTCTGTATCAACAAATATCTCAATATATTCATTCCTTACAGCTTGATGTTCTTTTCTTTTTGATAAATTATAGTTATATTGTGGTACAATCTCTGTTGTAGTTTGTGCATTAGTAGGATTTTTTAACAGATATATTACTTCAACCGAAAGTGCTAAAACAGCTATTGCTAATACAATGGTTAGAAAAATAAATACTTTTGCTTTACTTTCCATTTTTAAATTTCACCTCCTTTGTTTTTAGGATAATTTGGGGACGTAATTTGGGGACGTGACTAAAAAACATCTTTTTCTTTAGCTGTTTTTTAGACGCGTCCCCAAATTGCTTATTCTTCAAATACTTTTGCAAATTCATCTCCATCGATTTTCTCTTTTTCAAGTAATATTCCCGCTACTACATGAAGTTTATCGATATGTTCTCTTAAAATATCTTCTGCTCTCTTGTAAGCTTTATCAATTATATTCTTTGTTTCAGCATCAATGATTGCAGCAGTTTGTTCTGAGTAATTCTTGCTTTGAGTTAAATCTCTTCCTAAGAATACTTCTTCTTGACCTGCACCAAACATTATTGCACCAACTACGTCACTCATTCCGTATTTTGAAACCATGTCTCTGGCTATCTTTGATGCCCTTTCGATATCATTTGATGCGCCTGTCGATATGTCGTTTAATATTAAGCTTTCTGCAACTCTTCCTCCAAGAAGTGATACGATATTTTCTTCCATTTCAGATTTTGACATAAAAGATTTATCTTCGCTTGGTCTATACATAGTGTATCCACCAGCCATACCTCTTGGTACTATTGATATTTGATGTACATCATCTTGTGTTGGTAAGAATTTGCTAACAACTGCGTGACCTGCTTCATGGTATGCTACAAGTTTCTTTTCTTTATCGCTTCTAACTCTCGTCTTCTTCTCAGGTCCCATTGTAACTTTAACCATTGCATCTTCAATTTCTGCCATTCCAATTTCACTTAAGTTTCTTCTTGCTGCTAAAAGTGCTGCTTCATTTAATACATTTTCAAGATCTGCTCCTGAAAATCCTGATGTATTTTTAGCAATAGTTTTTAAATCTATATCATCTGCTAATTTTTTCTTTCTTGCATGAACTTCAAGAATTTGCTCTCTAGCACCTACATCTGGAGCTGATACTAATATTTGTCTGTCAAATCTTCCTGGTCTAAGTAAAGCTTTATCTAGTATATCAGGTCTATTTGTTGCAGCAAGCACGATAACACCTTCATTTGCTGCAAATCCATCCATTTCAACAAGTAATTGGTTTAATGTTTGTTCTCTTTCGTCATGTCCTCCACCAAGACCTGCACCTCTTTGTCTACCAACTGCATCTATTTCATCTATGAATACGATACATGGTGCATTTTTCTTTGCTTGTTCAAAAAGGTCTCTAACTCTTGATGCACCAACACCAACAAACATTTCTACGAAGTCAGAACCACTTATTATGAAGAAAGGTACTCCTGCTTCTCCTGCAACAGCTTTTGCAAGTAATGTTTTACCTGTTCCTGGAGGTCCAACAAGTAGAACTCCCTTTGGAATTCTTGCACCCATATCTGTGAACTTCTTCGGGCTTTTTAAAAATTCTACTATTTCTTGTAGTTCTTCTTTTTCTTCATCAACACCTGCTACATCAACAAATGTTACTTTGTTTTTATCAGCCGATGTCATCATTCTAGCTTTGCTCTTTCCAAAGCTCAAAGTTTTGTTATTTCCTTGGTTTCCAGCATTCATTGTAAAGAACCAGAAAAGTGCTAATATTATTAATAATCCAAATGGAGATAAAACTCCAAGTATTGTTATCCAAACAGATTGTGAGTTTTCTTTAAGTTCTATTGTTCCTGCTTTTAAATAGTCAGTTATATAGTTCATAAAGCTTTCAGTGCTTGGAATATTAACTTCTTTTTTTACTGTATCGTTTTTTAATGTAACATTTGCTGTTCTTCCATCATAAGACATTTCTATTGCAGTTACTTCTGATGTCTCAATTTTTTCTATAAACTGAGAATATGTCATCTTTGTATCTGCATTATCCATTATTGACGTTATCAAAACAACAGCTATTGTTCCTATTATTAGCCACATAGCTAAAGTTTTTATATTATTTTTCATTTTGCAAAATCCTCCTTTAATTTAAACAATAATCAACATCTTGCTTCGTTACTACTCAGTCGATTTCCAGAGGGCGTACACTAGCACGCTTCATGGAATATCTCCTTCGTGCGCCTTGCAATATACTAATTCTTGTTTAAATTTAATCTCTACGACGAATATTATCATATAAAATTGTATATTTCAATACTTTTTTGAAAAATATTTTTTCTAAAGTCGGCTTGTACGTAAGTTTTACTACGGAAAAGCCTAATTTATCCTTATATTAAATTTATGTTACAAAAAAATACATTTTTCCCTTATTTACTAAGATTTTAATATGCTTATTTGGTGTTAAGTACTTATTCCCTATATTATTTTGACATAATTTTATAATATCGTCTATATGAATTTTTTCTATTCCATTTGTATGTCCAAATAATTTCTTTATAGTATATAAAACAATTCTTGATTTTATAACTTCATCTTCTTCATTAAATCTTTTCAAATTTAATATTATTTCTTTTTTTTCTTCTTTTATTAGTATTTTTTTGTAAGTTTCCTCTGTTACTTTATCTAGATAATTATTCTCTTTATCTACTAACTTTGATAATCTATCTATTGTATCTATTATATTTGGATTAAATTCTTTTTTTATACAAGGAATTAGTATGTTTCTCACTTTATTTCTTGTATAAATGTTTTCATCGTTTGTTTTGTCATGTCTTGGATTTAATTTATTTTCTTCACAATAATTTTCAATTTCTTCTCTTGATATATCAATAAGTGGTTTTATATATTTGTCATCTCTAATTACTTGTATTCCCTTTAACCCTACTGTTCCACTACCCCTAATCAAATTCATAAGAACTGTTTCTGCATTATCATTTTTTGTGTGTGCTGTTGCTATTTTATTTGCTCCATTTTTTTCTAAAATTTCTTCAAAAAAATCATATCTTACTTTTCTTCCCGCTTCCTCTGTTCCTATTTTCATATCTTTTGCAATTTCTTCTACCTTTGCATGCTTTACAAAAAATGGAATTTGTTTTTCTTCGCAATATTTTCTAACAAACTCTTCATCTTCTCCTGCTTCTTCACGTATCATATGGTTTATGTGACATACAACAAGCTCAAAATTTATTTTCCCGTCATTTTTAATTTCATTTAATAAATCAACAAGACAAATAGAGTCGGGGCCTCCTGATACTCCGACTACTATTTTATCTCCATTTTCTATTAAGTTATATTTCTTTATTGTTTCTAATACTTTTTCTTTTAGCATATATTCCTCTTCTAATCTCTATATCTTTCAATATTCGCAAATTTGGTAAAACTTCCAAGCCATAATAGTTCTACGGTTCCTGTAGAACCTCCTCTATGTTTTGCAAGTATTACTTCTGCTATATTTTTGTTTTCGCTATCTGGATTGTAATAATCATCTCTATAAAGAAACATTACTATATCGGCATCTTGTTCTATTGCTCCTGATTCACGAAGGTCTGAAAGCATTGGTCTATGGTCATCTTTTCTTTGCTCTGGTGCACGTGATAGCTGTGAAAGTGCAATTACGGGAACATTTAATTCCTTTGCAAGTATTTTTAATGAACGACTTATTTCTGAAATCTCTTGCTCTCTGCTTCCATTTTTTCTATTTCCTGAGCCAGATATAAGCTGTAAATAATCAATTACAACAAGCCCAATGTCTTTTTCTAGTTTTAACTTTCTACATTTTGCTCTAATCTCTGTTATTGATATACCTGGTGTATCATCTATGTACATTTCTGCTTCTGATAAAGGTTCTAGTCCTTCTGATAATTTAATCCAGTCTTCTTCTTCCATTTTTCCAGTCTTTAATTTATTGTTATCTATCATAGTCTCACTCGAAAGAACTCTTGAAACTAGCTGTTCCTTAGACATTTCCAAACTAAATATTGCAACTGGTACTTTTGCTCTTACTGCAACATTTGTTGCTATATTTAATGCAAATGCAGTTTTACCCATGGCAGGTCTTGCTGCAACAAGTATTAGTTCCGAGCCATGAAGTCCTGCTGTTTTATAATCTAAATCAGTGAAACCTGTTGGAATACCTGTAATATGCTCTTTTTGATTATATAACTTTTCAAGCTGTGCAACAGTCTCCACTAAAATATCTTTTATAGGTGTATATCCTTTTTGATTTCTATTTTGAAGTAAATCAAATACACTTTTTTCTGCTTTTTCTATTATTTCATCAACTTCTAAGCTTTGGTCATATCCTAAATTAACAAGCTCATTTGAAGTTTTTATAAGACTTCTTAAAACAGATTTTTCTTCAACTATTTTTATGTATTGATCGACATTTGCAGTTGTTGGTACCTTGTCTGGTAAGTCTGCTATATATTCAAGTCCTCCACAAACTTCAAATTTTCCAAGTGAAATAAGTTCGTCTTTAACTGTGATTAAATCTATAGGTTCTGAGCGATTATATAAATTTAATATAGCATCAAAAATAAGTTTATTTTCTTCTCTATAGAAATCATCTGGCTTTAATACTTCTAGTGCTGATGATACTGCATCTCTATCTAATAGCATACTTCCAAGTACTGCTTGTTCTGCTTCTATATCGTTTGGTGGTATCTTTCCTAGTTCCATATTCTGCTCCTTTTTTATAACATACAAGTCCGCCAAATCTCATCGGAGCTTTTGTTTTAAAAAATATCAAAAATGCGAAAATCGAATAATTTCGCATAATTTCTAATTCAAATTAAAACGGTTCCCCCCTCGATAAACTCGGGCTCTTCCCTTTTAATTTGAACAAGAAATTTTATGCTCATTGATTCTCAATTTCTCATTTTTTCAATTTTTTGAAAACAAAACTCCTGCGTTTGGCTACTCTATAATCCTATTCTGGCATTACATTAATTTTAAGTTTACAAATTACTCCCTCGAAAAGTCGTAAGTCTACTGTGTATACTCCTACTTGTTTTATTTGCTCTTTTATTGCAACTTTCTTCTTATCAACATTTTCTTTAAATTCTTTTTCAATTCCTTCTGAAATTTCCTTTGAAGTTATACTTCCAAAAGTTTTTCCATTTTCTCCAGCTTTAACTTTCAAAGTTAAAACTTCTTTTTCTAATTTTTCTTTTATTCTCTCTGCTTCTTTTTTCTCTAAATCTTTTTTATGTGCTTCTGAAGATTTCTTTGCAGATAATTCATTTAAGTTTTGTTTATCTGCAGGAACAGCAAGTTTTCTTGGAATAAGATAATTTCTAGCATGTCCATCACTTGCATTTATAATATCTCCTCTTTTTCCTACACCTTTAACATCTGTAAGTAAAATAACTTTCATACATTTTACCCTCTCTCTAATTATACTTTCAATTTGGAAAATATTTGAGTCAAGTTCAAGGCGGACAAGCGAGAAAACCGGAGGCGTACTGGTGTACGTTGAAGATTTTCGATGCGCAGTCCAACGCAGAAATCGTCCAAAGATTTTTCAAATTACTCTATGTTTTGCTCAAAATACTCATTAATAGCAGTCTTTAACTTTTCTTTTGCTTCATCAATGCTTGAATTCTCAATTTGTGCCCCAGCAACGGTGCTATGTCCACCACCGCCAAGTTTTTCAAGTATAATTTGCACATTTATATCTCCAATTGAGCGTCCACTGATATATACTTTATCTTTTACTTTTCCAATTACAAAAGATACTGTTATATCGCTGATTGTAAGAAGTTCATCAGCAGCTTTCGCACATATAAGATTTGCATTATCATCATCTTCTCTATATTCTGCAACACCTATTGTCTCTCTTACTACTTCTGTACTTTTTACTATATCAGAAATTACATTATAGCTTTCCAAGTCACTTTGGAACCATTTTTTTATTTTTATAATATCTATGTTATTCTTTCTTAAATACGCTGCAGCTTCAAATGTTCTAACACCTGTCTTAAATGTAAAATTCTTTGTATCCACCATTATTCCTGCATATAATGCTTCTGCTTCAAAAGTTGTAAGTTGTGTTTCATTCTTTGTATATTGAACAAGCTCAGTTACTAACTCTGCAGCAGATGATGCATATACTTCATGGAACATTAAAATGCTATTTTCTATGTAGTCTGGTCCTCTTCTATGGTGATCTATTACAACAATTTTATTTGTTTTATCAAGTAGTTCTGGAACTTCTACATAAGATTTTTTATGTGTATCTACAATAACAAGTAATGTATCATCTGTAATTTCTGATAACGCTTCTGCCTTATCTACTATTACATCCTTATATTCTTCCTCTTGTTCAACTGCTTCAATAAAGTCTCTTAGTGTAAGTCCATATGTGTTGTTTACAATTTTTGCAGTTTTTCCAAGTGATTTTACTATTCTATAAATTCCAAGGCTTGAACCCATAGAATCTATATCTCCATTTACATGTCCCATAATTAATACATTTGATGCTTCTTCTATAAGTTCTTCTAGAGCTGTTGCAACTGTTCTGGCTTTAACCTTTGTTCTCTTTTCTACTTCTTGCACTTTTCCACCGAAGAATTCATATTTACCATTTCTTCTAACTACTGCTTGATCTCCGCCACGTCCTAGTACTAAGTCCATTGCCGCTATCGCACCTTTATATTTTTCAATATCAGATTCACCTTCTGCTGAAATTGCAATACTCAATGTTGTTGGAATAACTCCTTCTTTTTCTGTATCTTTAGCCATACCAAGTATTTCAAATTTATTTTCTATAATTTCATTCAAATATTTTTGTTCAAATATAAATACAAATCTATCTCTTTCAGTTTTTAAAGCAATTCCTTCAAATTTTGAAACCCAATCGTAAATTTTTGTTTCAATCTCCGTAAGTACTGGTGTTCTCTCTTCTTGTGACATACTTTGAAGTAATTCATCATAACTATCTATCATAATTAATCCAGTACAAATTTGTGATTCTTCATATTTTTTTGTTGCTTCTATTAACTCTGTATTGTCTATTATATACATTGCAAATGCATTATTATTTTTCTTTCTTCTATTATTTTTTTCATTTAATTTTTGAGCAATAATTTTATAATCTTTTTTGCCTATTTTTATTTGATCATATATGAAAATATCATTTTTATTATTTTCCATTTCTTTTTTTACCGTCATAGCAAGTTCAGCTAAAGTACTTTTAATATCTATATTTCCAAATTCATTTACATAGCTTACACTTTTCCAAGTAATATTTCCGCCTTCATCTACTATAACTATTGGAAATGGTGAATTAACAAGCGTATTTTTAGCAATTGTATCCATATTGAATGTTAGTTCCTGGATGTGTTTATCAAGTTCAGATTTATTTTTATTATTTCTCCAAAATGTATACGCAATTAATAGCCCATAAGCAATTACTGATGGGATTATATAATATTTATTTTGAATACATAGTAAAATAAGCACTATAGCTATGATAACTAAGTACACTCTCGTTTTCTTGAATACATTTTCAAATGTTTTCTTTGTGTTATTTGGCATAAATTCCCTTCTTTCACAACATATATTTTACAACGAATGTACTAATTTGTCAAGTTTTTAAGGCTTTTAAAAAGCGAAGGCTTTCGCCTTCGCTTAATTTTATTCCAAGTCGGTCTTAATTTTTGAAATTTGAGCTGGTTCTGCTTTTTCTGCTGGCTCATAATATCCCTTTGTTTGCGCTATCTTAAAGAGCTCATATTGAAAACTTTCTTCAGAATTTCTTATCTGCTGCATAGCATTTCTAAGTTGCATGTTTTCCGTTTCTGATATTGCTTGACTATACGATGTAATTTCATTTTTCACACCTTCTAAAATATCATTAATCATTGTTTTCTCGTCCATATTTTCCCCCCATTCAATATATATACTTAATTTTCAAAAGAAGCGAGTAGTGCTAGGCGTGCGAAGGAGAGATTCCATGAGGCGTGCTGATGCACGTTGATTGGAACTCGGCTGAGCAGCAACAACACAATACGATGCTTATTTTGAAAATTAATTTAAGAATGACATTAATTTTTGTTTAATATTAAGTGCATCTTGTGCTGATTTGGTAAAAGCTTGCTTAATTTGTGGGTCGACAGCTTGTGATGCGTAAGTATTTAATTTTTGATAACTAACATCTGAATTTGCTATTAAATGTCTTAAGTTTTGCAATTCAACTTGATTTAAATCTGCCATTACTCTCTTCCTTTCTCATAATATTTTACTTACATTATTTACATTTTTTTTACTTTTATACAACAAAATGGGGACACTCTTGCCTTCGGCAAGGGATATCCCCCTATTTTATAGCATTATTCTTTTATTCTTCGAAGAGCATGCCTGAATTCTTATATCTCATGGAGCACACTGTGCTCCGCTACACTTCTAAATTTTACTCTATTATCTCAAGTCCTGCATACTTTGCCATAAGGCGCTTATGGCCTACTTTATCAAAGTTTATATCTACTTTGTAATCTTCTCCTTCTTCCTCTACGTAATTTATTGTACCTTCACCGAATTTCTTATGATATACCCTTGTTCCCGCTTGATACTTAGATATGTCTATATCGCTACTTTGCTTTTTATTTAATCCATTTAAGAAACTTTCAGGTGTTCTAAAACTAAATCCACTTGCTGCGACTTTTGATGGAGTTTCGCTTGTTCCAAGGTTATATTTTTTAACATTTGAATTTCCATAGCTCCATTCATAAGTATTTGAATTATCAAATGTGCCTTGAAGCGTACTTTCTGTACTAAGTACACTTTCTTCTGATAGCATATCTTCTGGTACTTCTTTCAAAAATCTTGAAATTGCATTATATGAAGTAGAACCAAACATAGTTCTTGACCTTGCACAAGTCATAAATAAATGCTCTTTTGCTCTAGTTATTCCGACATAGCAAAGCCTTCTTTCTTCTTCTACACCGCCTTCATCTATCGACCTATAACTTGGGAAAATTCCTTCTTCCATTCCTACCATAAATACAACCGGATATTCAAGTCCTTTTGCACTGTGAAGTGTCATTAAAGTAACTGTATCCTCTGTTTCTTCAAGAGAATCTACATCGCTTGTTAGTGCCATATTTTCAAGGAATGTTCCTAGGTCGTTTTCTGCTTCCTCTTCAAATTCCATTGTAACAGTCAAGAATTCTTCTAAGTTTTCTATCCTATTTTCTGCTTCTTTTGTATTTTCAAGTTCTAATGCTTTTGTATATCCTGTATTTCTAAGTATGCTTTGAGTAAGTTCTGATACTGTCATTTCTTCTGATTTTGCGACTAATTCGTCTATTGTTTGTACAAATTCACGTGTATTTGTATAAACTCTATTAAGTCCATATTCTGCAGCATTTTTTATAACTTCATACATTGATTTTCCATAAGTATCTGCAATCTCTGCAATCTGGTCAAGACTTGTCTTTCCAACTCCACGTTTTGGCTCATTTATTATTCTTCTTAAACTTAGATTATCCTTTGTGTTATATATTAGTCTCAAATATGCTATGATATCCTTAATTTCTTTTCTTTCATAGAACTTTAGACCACCGATAATTTTATATGGAACATCTTCTCTTCTTAAAATATCCTCTATACTACGTGATTGCGTATTCATTCTATAAAGAACAGCGAAATCCGAATATTTATAATATTCTTCTCTTTTTAAATGCTCGATTTGTTCCACAACATAAGTTGCTTCATCATATTCGTTATTTGCAAGATGTGCTGTAACAAGTTTACCTTTTTCATTTTCTGTCCACAATTTTTTCTCATATTTCACTTCGTTATTTTTTATTACAGCATTAGCAACATCAAGTATACTCTTTGTGCAGCGGTAGTTTTGCTCTAGTTTTATTATTTTAGTACCTGGAAAATCTTTTTCAAAATTTAAAATATTCTTTATATCTGCTCCTCTAAATGAATAAATTCCCTGGTCATTATCCCCTACAACTGTTATATTTCCATTCATTGCTGAAAGAAGAGATATAAGCATAAATTGTGCTTTGTTTGTGTCTTGATACTCATCTACTAAAACATATTTAAACTTGTCAGAATAATACTGAAGCACATCTGGCTCTTGCATTAAAATCTTTATTGTGTAATTTATTATATCATCAAAATCAAGTGCGTTATTTTCTCTTAATTTTCTTTGATATAACTTGTATACTTCTGCGATTACTTCTTTTCTAACTTCATTATTTGTTCTTTTAGCATATTCTTCTGGCTCTATCATATCATTTTTGGCATTACTTATTTCATACATAATACTTTTGTCTGTATACATTTTGTCATCTATTTTAAGCTCTTTCATAGATTCTTTTACGATACTCTTTTGGTCAGTAGTATCAAATATTACAAAGCTTGATGTAAAGCCTATTCTATCTATGTATTTTCTTAAAATTCTAACACAAATAGAGTGGAAAGTTCCAATCCACATGTCATTTGCAATATCTCCTACAAGTTTTACAGCTCTATCTTTCATCTCATTTGCTGCTTTATTTGTAAATGTAATTGCAAGTATATTCCAAGGACTTACACCTTTTTCTCCTATCAAGTATGCTATTTTGTGTGTTAATACTTTTGTTTTTCCAGATCCTGCTCCTGCAATAACAAGGCATGGCCCTTCTGTAGCTAAAACCGCTTCTTTTTGTTTATCATTTAATCCTTCTATTAGATCCATTGTTTTTCCTTTCTAAATTACATTCAGTATATGTTCATATTCTTCTGGTTCTTCTTTGCCTATTGTATAAGCTGACTTAAATTCTTCTTCTACTTCTTCAATTATATCTTTTCTGTTTGAGTGTATATATCCCAAAGTATCTCCAAAGCTTACGTAATCACCTATTTTCTTTTCTAATACAATTCCGCAAGTATGATCTATTTCGTCTGTTTTTTTCATTCTTCCAGCTCCCAATTTCATTGATGCTTTTCCAATTGTTTCTGCATTTAAACTTTCTACATAGCCTTCTTCGTCTGCTGTAACTTCTACCACATATTGTGCTTCCTCAATATTTTCTAAGTATTCTGTATTTCCTCCTTGTATACCTACAAGCTCGACAAATTTTTGATATGCTTTTCCATTTTGAATATTTTCAAGTATCATTTGTCTAATTTCATCTGAGTCTTTACATATTCCTGAAAGTCTGACAATATGTGAAGTAAGAGATAGCACAATTTCTCTTATATCTTCTGTCATATCTCCTTTTAATGCACGGATTGCTTCTTCTACTTCAAGTGAATTTCCTACATTTTTTCCAATTGGTTGATCCATGTTGGTTATAACACAAACTGTTTCTATTCCTGCAAGTTCTCCTATTTTTTTCATCACTCTGCTTAGGTTTTCTGCATCTTCCTTTGTCTTCATGAAAGCGCCGCTTCCGCATGTAACTTCAAGCACAAGTTTCTTTGCTCCTGCTGCCATTTTTTTACTCATTATACTTGAAGCAATAAGTGGTACACAGTCTACACAACTTATAGTATCTCTTAGAGCATATAACTTTTTATCAGCTGGTGTAAGGTTAGCGGTTTGACCGATTAGACTTATTCCTATTTGTTTTATATTACTTTTAAATTCATCTATATCCAAATCTGTTCTAAATCCTGGAATAGATTCAAGTTTATCTATTGTTCCTCCTGTAATTCCGCAATCCTCTTCCTGACATTTTTGCAACAGGAATTCCAAGAGATGCAACAATTGGCATTACAATTAGCGTTATCTTGTCTCCTACTCCTCCACTTGAGTGTTTATCTATCATATTTTCAGAAATATCGCTTAAATCAAGAATTTCTCCTGAATGTGCCATAGCAATTGTTAAATCTTTCGTTTCTTCATAATCCATGCCATTTATATATATAGCCATAACAAGTGCAGCAGCTTGATAATCTGTAATTTCTTCATTAGTATATCCTTGTATAAAGTATTCAATTTCCTCTTTTTCTAGGCGTTTTCCATCTCTTTTTTTTGCAATAATGTCTAAAATATTCATAGACTTTTCCTCCTTATTTCCGCCAAATCTCATCGAAGATTTTGTTTTAAAAATTCCTGCATTTGGCTAGTTAATTTATATTTTGAAGATATTTCCCAACTTTTAACCTTTGATTTCTAACTTCTATTCCATTATATAATATATTCTTAAAAAAAACTAGCGAACACACTCATTTTTTTGACTAAATTTTAAATACATGATATAATATGTTTAGATTTCCTTATGGAGGTATTAATATGAATAAAAAAATATCTGAAGCAATGCAAAAAATCTATAATCAAAAAGCTACTGATTTTAATACAAAAAATGATATTAATTTCATTGGAACAATGATATATACTGAAAATACTAAAACAGGTAAAGTTCCAACTATACATGATGTATTTGTAATGAGTTTTAAAGATTCAAAAGGAAATGTTACTGAAACGTTTTTTAACGAAAATGGTGAATGTTTGGGTGGACGTGGAATTGATGGCAAAATCTATCCATCGACTCAATTTGCAGAGGCAGATTTAAGTTTTCTTGGTCAACTTGAAAGATTAAGTAATAGCCATAGTATATCACTTGAAGAATATGATAAAAATATCGAAAAAATTGCAAAGGAACTTGGTTTATCAAAGGAAGATATACACTCAATGTCAGAAATTGAACTAGAACAAAAAGTTGGCGAAAAAGGAAAAGGAGAAAAAGATAAAATTTCTTTGGAAGAAAACGATGGTCAAACTACTGAAGAACAAGTCGAGCAAAATGAAGAAACCTTAGACAGGATTAATGCAAAAGAAGAAATAGATATGGACAAGCTAGTCGATGATAGACATTCTTTGGCTGATGTTCTAGGTGTACAAGCTGGTTCAAAATTAATAGCTGTTTATTCAGATGCAATTGCTAACAATACAAATTCAACTAGATTTTCTTTTATTATACAAAACCCTGATGGTACTCTAACTCCTGCTAATATGCTTGAACAAACTGGCGGAATAGATTCTGATAAAACTGTATATGAAACAAATCGTGATGGCTCAAATGTAGATAAGGTAAATGTAAAATCTTCATTTAAAATAAATTCACCACTTATAAAAAATGGTATTTTAAATATTAGATATGGTTCTATGGGATATATTGAAGCAAATTACGGTGAAGTTGACCCTACTGACCATCATTATGCATTTACTCAAAAGCTCGAAACAGACAGGGATAGATACACAACAAAAGAGGTTAGAGATGAATTTAGTGGAAGAGAAGATGGAACACATAATATCGAAGAAGATTTAAATGAAATAAAGATGCATGAAGAAGTAGGATGCGATAATTTAACTTTAAAAGAAGCTGACGGGGATTTAGAAACAGGTCACTTCCATGATAGCGCAATTGTAGAAATTAAAGCTTATGACCCAAATATAGAAGAAGTATTTACAGATAGAGAAATTGAAGAAAGACTTCATAAAATGATGGATAATCATCCAGAAGAAAGCTTTGATAAAGTTTTAAATGATACTGCTCGTGATTTATCTGAAGATGCATCTCACATAAGAACTCGTGGAGAGCATTAATAATACATAAGCAAAGCTTGTGGGTGATTACATTGGAACATCGTTGTATTCATGATTTAAAAATTTAGGGACTGCAATTTTGCAGTCCCTTTGGTTTTATGCTTTTCTGTGCTTTGTTCTTCTGTATGTCCACTCGTGACCACAATTTGAACATCTTAGTGTTGTAATTGTAACATCATACTTCCTTTCTTTTTTTACTATTTCTCCGGTTTGAATTCTATTATAGTAATAGCTAAACCGATTAGAAGCATCTCCTTTGATTTTATACTGATTTCTACAAACTTTGCACATTTTTCTAAGCACTTTTTTAACCTCCTATTTTGCTTTATGCAAAGGACTTTTTAATTCTACCAAATTTACTCTAAAAAGTCAATGTTTATGTAAATTGTTTATAAATTTACTGCAATAATACCGAATTAAGAATCCAAGTATATTTCCAATCGCAGACATTCTTCCTTTATATAACTTATTTGCTTCTGGAGTAAGCTCTCCTGTTACAATATATAGCATTGCTCCAGCCGCAAATGATAGACATAATGAAATTATTGTTAATGAGATTGATCCTACTAAGCTTCCTAAAAATGCACCTATACCTGTTGTTATTCCTGATAATATAACGTAAAATATTACTTTACCTGGTGATATTCCACCATTTCTCATTGGAACTGCCATAGAAATACCTTCTGGTATATCGTGTATCGCAATTGCTATTGCAAGTGAAAAGCCGAAGTTTTATAGATGCCTCAAAACCAGAGCCTATTGCAAGTCCTTCTGGTAAATTATGCAGTGCCAATCCTATTGCAACTGCTATCCCTGTTTTAAGTAAACTATTTTTACTATAGTTGATTTTATTCGAGGTTAATTTGTTTTGTACTATGACATCACACATTATCATCGTTACAATACCAAATATAATACCGACTATCACTATACTAAAGTCAGAAATTTTCAGTGCCTCTGGAATTAAATCAAAACATACGATAGACATCATAAGTCCTGATGCAAATGAGAGAATAAAACTAAGTAATTTGTTTGATGCATTATCGAACTTTATTCCAATAAATCCACCTATAGTTGTGCCAAACGTTCCGAAGAATAAACCAAGTAATGTGTTTTTTACTAAATCATTCATAATCCATATTCCCTCCTGTATTTTCATTTATATTCTAAAAGGATTAAGTTATGATTTAGTCTTTCATTATATTGTTAAAACTTGATCTGTAAGAAAGTAACATTTTTTATATGTTTATACAATTGATTTTACATAAAAATTATGCTATAATTTTTAATATGCCAAACATTTTTATCCTTAATAATCATTCTATTTAGTTTAGAAAGAGTAAAAAAATCAACTATCATTTCAAAGGCTTTTTAACTTTAATAGAAAGGATTGAACAAAATGATTGACTATACATCAAAAATGAGACACATGAGTGAATCTATTTCGTGGTCACTTTTTAACAAAATGTTCACCCGTCGTTTCGATGAAGATGGAAGAATTGCATACTATGATGCAAAAAACGATACTTATATTGGCAAGCTTCAACTTACAGAAGCTTCCAAAGTAAAAGTGCCTAACGCACCTCCTCTCGAACCGTTACTTAAATGATTAATTAAGGCTAAAGGAGTTCTCTAATTTGAGAACTCCTTTAATTTTTATATAATTAGACTATTTTCTTAGTATTGTATATTGTCCTATATCTGGCTCTATAAATACTTCATCTGATACATTATCAAATTCATAGCTTCTTTCTACTTCATAATTACTTACGAAACTCTTTAATAATAATCCAGTATCTTTTTCTATATAATATTTTTCTTTTCCTCCAAGTGTTACTAAATAACAGTCTATATCGTTATATTTTGTGCTGTTTATTTTAATAACTCCCATTAAACAAGTTAAGAATGTATTTAAATCACTTCCTGTATAGTCAATTCCATTATGCAATTCTATTTTTGAAATAAAGTCTGAGTCTATTTCAGCATTTTTATAGTCTGGGCCTTCATAGAATACATCAATTCGTTCTCCATTATTATAAGATGATAATTTTGCATTCTTTTCATTTAAAGTTGTCTCCATAATATACAATTCTTTTTTGTCTTTTTTATAGTATTCTACTTTACCTTTTTGACCTATTATTTTATTATAAGAAGTCAATGACATGTGATAATTATTGCTTGATGTGTATTTTGATATTTTATTTTGCAAATCCTTAACAATAATATATTTTCTGATAGTATTTACTAAAAGTAATACAATAAGAACTAATATGACAATAAGTACTATTTTTAATATTTTCTTTCCTTTCATAGAAATCATCCTCCTCTTTTGTGCAACCAAGCTATCATAAGCAATTTGCTTTTAGACCTTTGGCTTTGCGTCGTAAACTTTCATTTACTTTGCTTTTTTATCTATATATCTTAATTATAGCACAAATTGGCTAATTTAGCAATTTTTGAGAATTATGTAACCTCTATATTGCCATTAAATATTTCTAATGTTATAATTTTATTATAGAGTGTAATGGAGGAAATATATGTCAAATAAAGAAGATTGGGAAGAGTTAGAAAAATGGGCTAAAGAAAAACATGCTGCTGATGTAGAAAGAGTTGGTCTTGATATAAATAACTTTAAAGATATGAATAATAGTAAAGGAATAAAAAAAATTAACATATTAACAAGGGGAATGAGTATAACCTACAAAATAATAACAGCAGCAATGATACTATTTTTTATTCTTTCATTAGTATATATTTATTTTTGGGCAAAGCCATCATTTGAAAGATTAGATGTTGATTTAGAAGGAGCTATTTCAGGTAAACATCAAATAGAACTTATAACAGTTTCAAAAGATACAGATAAAAAAGGTAATGGTTCTTATGTTTTTTCAGTAAAAGGTCATGAAGATATACAATTCAATGCAACAAAAAAATATGGTAATATGTCAGAAAACTATGATGCAATATGTATGAAATACTATTTTGACAAATGGAATAGTCCTTTAAAAAACAATTTCAAACTTGTTGAAGATAATTCAAAAGAAATAGTGTTTTATGATTTATATATAGAAATTAGTGATTACAGTCAAATAGAAAATGCTGTTAAATGCATCTATGAATTCATAGAATTTACTAATGGAATTTATAGTCCAAGTTGGAGTCTGTATATTAAGCAAGATAATTATAGAATATATCCTGACAATTGGAATAATAAATCATTAGAAGATATTATTCTAGAAACTCAGAAATATTATAAAGAGAAAATATTGAATAAATAGCAGGAACTAAAAAAAAGTTTCTGTTATTTTTTATGCTTAAAATCAGCTATATTCGTTGATATTACTATATTTTTGTGATATTATAATAATAATTCTACGAAAAAAATTAAAAAATTTTTCATTTTTTTGTAACGAAATTGAAAAAAAATGACACTAAATATATAGAAGGGTAAAAAATATGGAAAATATCGAGGAAATTTATAAGAACTATGCTAACTTAATAAAAAACTATATTTTCTTAATCACTCGAGATACAGATTTATCAGAAGAAATAATGCAGGACACATTTGCATCAGCAATAAAACAGCTTGACAAATTTCGTGGTGACTCAGAAATATCTGTATGGCTTTGTTCTATTGCAAAGAATATTCTTTATAAAAAAGCAAAGAAAAATAATTCTATCAAGATGATATCTATTGATGAATTAGACATTGCAGATAATAGTATGTTAGAAGATGAGTTTATTTCCAAAGATAATAAACTTAAACTATATGAAGCTCTTCAAAACTTGGATGCTGATTCTCGTGAAGTAATGTATTTAAGGCTTACTGGTGAGCTGAGTTTTAGAGAAATAGGAAAAATACTACATAAAAGTGAAAACTGGGCTAGGGTTACTTTCTTCAGAGGAAAGCAAAAATTAAAGGAGGGAAATTTCAATGAAATCGGTTAATTGTGATGTTATACAAGATTTATTGCCAAGCTATCTCGATAAAATTTCAAGTGAATCTACTAATAAATTAGTTGAGGAACATTTACAATCTTGCGAGAAATGTCAAGAAGCATTACAAAGTATGAGTAAAAACCTAGATGGAAAAATAATAGAAAATCAAGATGAGCAAATTGATTACTTAAAAGGATTTAGAAAAGATAAAATAAAATCTAATATAAAAGCCATTCTTATTTTTATAATTATAATAATAGTTGTCTTTACTATTGCTTTTCATTTTTTCTGGCATATTCTTAAGCAAGGTGTTTATATAAATGTAAATGATATTAATGTTGAATATTCATATATAAATCAAGACAATGAATTAGAAGCATTCCTATATGCACAAAATCATAAATATCTAAGACTAGATACTCAACAATTTGTTGTAATGAACCAAAATGGTATGAGAGAAATATATATAAAAATATGCGGTAGAGATTTTAGTTTTGATATTGTTGGAACTTATACATATGTTAAATTGGATGAAACTGTCGAGAAAATATATTTAGAAGATAAAAATGGTCATGTGAAGGAAATATGGAATAAAGATACATCTACTATGACGGATGAAGAATGGAGGCATTGGTATATAGATTCATATGTACCACAAGAAATTAAAGACAAATATAATATAACTTATGATAATGTTTTTAAACTTAGGGGTGGCAAAAATGAACCATTTATATGGAGACAATATTATGACGATTATTATAATAAGGCATCCTAATTAGAATGTAGTGCGGTTGAGGCCTACTGTATTCATTAAAACATTTGCAATTTTACTTTGATAAAGGAGAAAATAATGTTTACAATATTAATTGCCGATGACAATATTGTATTTGCAAAAATGCTTGTTAATACAATAATTGGTACAATGGATAATCTTAGAGTTGTTAAAATTGCAACAGACGGAAAAGAAGCATTAGAATTGATGAACTCACAGATTATAGATGTTGTTTTAATAGATTTGAAAATGCCAGTTTATAATGGAAATCAAGTTCTATCAATGTTATCCGAAGAAAAGAAAAAAATTTATGAAAACTCTATAATAGTTATTACTGGTGAGCCAAGTCTTATTCCAGAAATTATTGATAATCCTATGATCTTCTCTATTGTTTCAAAGGGTGCTGGGCAAACCGAGAAAATTATAATGTATATTAAAAAACTAATTGAATCAAAGTCAAATGACCTTAAGTATAGACAAATTATAAGTGAGTTACAAAAAATTGGATATAATATAAATCTTATAGGTACACAATATTTAGCTCAAGCAATATATGAAATACATTTAAGAGAAAATACTTATCAGGGTAATTTAAAAAAAGAAATTTATCCTATTCTATCACGAATTTTTCAAAAATCAGTGCACAATATTAAATGCAATATAACAAGGGCTACTGAGAACATGAACTTATATTGTGCTAAAGATACTTTAGACAATTATTTTTATAACATACAACCCACAACAAAACTTGTAATAAATTTAGTTTTAAATAAAATAGCATAAATATTGTATCTTTTGTATCTTTTTGTAAGGTTATGTAAAATTTATGTTAAAATTTATTTATAGATACATAGTATATGTGTGTTTTTTAATTACAATAGATGTTAATAGCATCTTTGTAATAGAGAGGAAAAGTTGCCTATACAAATTTTTCTTTGGAGGTAAATCTAATGAAGAAATCTTGCAAGCGGTTTCTTGGAATTCTGCTGGCAATGCTCATGTGCTTTTCCTGCACTGCATTTGCATATGCTGATTCCGACAATTCAAGCGATGCTATCGAATCCGTGATTACGGATGTTGTAGCTGCGGGAGTACACGATTTCAACGATTCTGCTGGAAAGGTTACACCATATAGAAGCACCACCTACATCAATTACTATAGTGGTAATATGAACGCCGGTGCATCTTATTCTTATGATTTTGCACTTTCCAATAACTATCAGGTGGTTACTCAGCTCACTGTTTATTCTGGCTCTTGCCATATCAAGGTGGAAATTGGTGGACAATGGTTTGGTATTTATACAACTCTATTTGAAGAAGATGTTACAAGCTATCTTTCAAAAATTTCCAATTCTACTCTTCCAATGGAAATGCATGTCAGAGTAACAGTAACTGCACTTTCGGATAACACCTCATTTCATCTTAAAGTTTGGGGACAGTAATTCACAAAACCAATTAAAATGACTACTAGAATGTAATCCAACTAGGCAACTTTTCTTCTCGCAAAGAAGGTGAGGATTCTCACCTTCTTTGTTTTATAATTTATTTGCAAGTTCAAATAAACTTTTCTTATCCGTTGCAATATACTGTCTTGTTGTATTTAAGCTACTGTGTCCTGCTTGATTTGCGACTTGTTCTATATCATATCCAGCATTATGCAAGGCATTACTACAAAAATAGCTTCTAAACATATGAGGATGTAGTTTCTCTATTTTACATATTTCTTTATATTTCTCTGTAAATCTATAACACGAATTTCTATTAAGTGGCTTATCTGTACTTATATTTTTCTGTCCAACAAATAAATATGGATTAGAAGTTTCAATTTGTTTTCTTTCTTCCAAATAATTAGATATAGCTTCATACATAATATTATTGATAACAACTTGTCTAAACTTGTTACCTTTTCCTACAACATTTATAAATCTATCATTTAATCTAATATCTACTAATCTTAAATTAACTACTTCACTTTCTCTAAGACCACCATATATTAAAATAGCTGCCATACAATTATTTCTTTTTGAAAACTTTTTATCAAGATATGTTGCGTGTTTTATTTTATTTATTTCTGCCATTAAAATCACCCTTTCATTTATGATACATTTTTTAAATAATATTTTGCTCATTTATGATACATTTTTCTATTGATTTTTATAATATTTAATTAATTAATTTATCATAAGTGTACTTATGTTACATTTTTTTAAGCTTATATTTTTGCCCTATACATTCCATATAGAGCAAATAATTTTAGAAAGGTTATTTCATAAACTCTTCGAAGTCCGTTTTAATATATTCTTTCATTTCAGAAATCACTTCTTTTTGAAATTCTAATATTTCTCTAGGATTAATAAATTTATATTCTTCATTTTCAAGAAGTTGTGCGATAATAAAGCTAACTTGTTTTTCATCTAAATTAAAATATTGTAGTGTTGCGATAATATAAGTAATATAGAAATATTTAAATCTATATGCTGTCTGATATATAGGCTCTTTCATCATAATATCTGCTGGTATAATCGCATTTTCGCAAACCCTTTTAGCAATTTTATCGTAGTTATCCTTACCGTGCTTTAAAAACCATTCAATAAAAAAGTAAATTTCCATATAAGCTTCCCCCTTTCCTATATATAATTTTATAAAATTATGTATGAAAAAGTAAAGGTTATAAAAAAATATTTTTTCTTTTAAACCAGTTGATATTACTTGGATACAATACTTTTTTTAAAAGGAGTTTGAAAATTGAAAAAAAAGAATAGGAATTATATTTCAAATTCCTATAATATTTTATATAAAATAATTTTTACTTATGTCGAATATCAAAATCTATTACTCAATTTGTACGGAATATCAATATCTGACTCATTTTTTTAATAGATTGTAATTTTTCATTAACATTATCTTTCTTCATCTTCTATTTTTTTTTCAAACATACCATTTATATAACTATTTAAACAATCTGGAGAATAATATATACCTAATCCATTTTCATCTACATCTTTTGGAATCATTCCCATTAATAACAATGTTCTAATTCCATCTTCTGTAATTGCTTCACTGATACAACTACTAATATTTTTTCCTTTTCTTTTTTCTTGATTTATCCAAGCACAGAATCGTTGCATTAGCATCTTTACTGCACTTGAATTTCTATATTTTTCATCTAAAGCTAATGTATAAAAATACATATTATTATCTCCAATTTGAAAGCCTTCATTTTCTAGTATTAAATAATCTTTTGTCCTTAGATACTCTTTTTTTATTTCATCCGATAAAAATATACAATTAACATATCCTACAATATCATTTTTATCTAATAGCACAAATAATCCTTCTTTATTTTTTTCATACAGTTTTTCTAAATAATCATCTGGAAAAGAGTATTCTCCTTCAACCGGAAATATTTTTCTATCAAACATTGCTATATCTTTTAACAAATTTGGATCAATCTCTGCATTTGATATTATTCTTAAATTTAAAATATTCACTATTTTTTATCTCCTTTATTCTATCTATTTTTTATTTAATTTATGCGTAATATTACATTCTTACGATTAACTAAACAAATATAATTTATAATTATTATATAATAAAAAAGAAATATTTTCAAATTATACTCAAAAACGTACATATAATGCCTAAAAAAAAGAGTAGAGATTTTCACTCTACTCAAACTTTTTTTATTACTCAATTGCTATATGTTTTTCTTCTGGTAATTCTTTCTTTTCTTCTTTCTTTGGAATATTTATTTTTAACATACCATTTTTAAACTCTGCATGTATGTCTTCTTCTGTAATTTGTTCTCCTACATAAAAGCTTCTTGAACATTGTCCATAGTATCTCTCTTTATGAACAAATCTCTCGTTTTCGTCGCTATTTTCCTCTTTTTTAACTTCGGCAGATACTTCTAGATATCCATCTTTTAATGTAAGATTAATGTTTTCTTTTTCATATCCAGGTAAATCCATTTCAATAACATATCTGTCTTTTTTCTCTCTAATGTCTGTCTTCATTATTGAACTTTCCCTTTTTGTGAATAATTCATCTCCTTCAAATAAATCTTTGAACAAATCAAATTCGTTCCTTTTTCTTGGTATCATCATCATAAAAACCACTCCTTTTATAAAATAATTTTTTATGTGTTGATACTCTGTTTAGAGGGTATGCACATATGTAATTTCTTTTTACATTTATTATTATATCACTTATTTTAGCAATGTCAATAGTAGAGTGCTAATTTTTTTAAAAAATATTTATTATCAAAATTCCAATTGCTTGAATTATAAATAAATTTAAAATATTTGATGTGAGCAAATTATTTGTTGCCTCAACGACTCCAAGCATTTCATTTTCTGTTTTTTTATGATGCTTTTGTGATTCAAAAAAAGTAATTAATTCTGGTATGCTTGTTATAAATCCAAGTAAAATTCCAATTACTATTTGAGGTACATTAAATAAATTACATAAATTTTCTAGAGTATTTCCAAGTTGTTCTCCAACAATAAATAATAAAACTCCTGTGGTAATTAAAATAAGAATATATTTTATGGATTTTTTCTTGTTCTTATTTTTTTCGTTTTTTATTTCAGCTTCATTTTTTTCTTCAATTTTTTTATCCTCTTTATTTAAATATAATTTATGTGCATTATGGTTTAAATATCTGAAAAAAATATATAAAATAATAAACAATGGTATGATTGTTATATTTACCTCTACATTAAAGAATAGTAATAAAATAGGAATTATTATTGTAAAAGCTACTAAAATAATATCCGTTTTAATTGCATTATTTTTTAATCTATATCCATTTTTATTTAAAATAATTGCAGATAGATATTGTATAAAATTTATAATATTTGAACTTAAAATATTATATACACTTGTCCCGAGCGAGTCCTCTTATGCTTGCTGTTCCAACTGTTAAAAGCTCTGGTATAGATGTTGCAATTCCAGCTATATTTCCTACTGTCTTTGCTTTAAAATTCAGTGTTTCTGCTAATTTTCTAAGTGCCAAAACCATTATATATTTAGAAATCACAACAAGTATCCCAGAATAAAATATAAATTTGATTATTTCTAGTAGCAACGCTCCACCTCCGTTTTTTATATTTTACCCTATGTTTTATAATTCATTCAATAAAAATACATCATGATTAAGTGTGTTTTTTGCACAAAAAATATGGCTATTAATTATAATAGCCATATAAGTATTTTAACTTTTATTTATGTTATTTCTTTCACAATATACTTGCCTCGCCCAGTTGACATTATCCAGCCTTTATTTTTTGCATACATCAGAGCATTATTTATTTCAGATACACTGGCCTCAGGGAAGCGCTTTTTTAAATCTCTTCTAGTAAAAGATTTAAGTGTTAACATATAGCCTCTAATCTGTTTATTTCTGATTTTCTGTTCTTCTTTATCTTTTTTGATTTCTGATTGAATTGTGCCAGTATTGGTTTCAACCGTGGGTGATGTAGCATCAAGTGTAACAACATTTTCTTCTGCAGGAGGTGTTACAGCTTCGGTTGTAACAATATTTTCTTCTGCAGGAGATGTTACAGTTTCAGTTGTAACCGTGTTTTTTTGAACAACAGTCGCTTCAATATTTTCCTCTTCATTCAATGTATCTTTATTAGATACATATACGATACTAAACTGGTCAATTTTTTGAACAATTTTAGCTATGAAAGAGAATGATTCCGACCGTGCAGGTAGCATAACTACAATCCGTTCATTATTACAACTAACTTTAAAATCAGGCAAGTCAGCTGTAGGTATCATTTTTTCCAAGAGTGTTGCAAAAATACTATTAAAATCTTTAACATTCTTAGAAAGGAATGTTATCCTATAGTTTTCCCCAGTTGTATTCATAGGAATACCTCCTTATTAAATTTTAGTTACAATATAACGACCTTCTTCATTAATTGTTACCCATCCCTGCTTTCTAGCAGATCGTATAGCAGTAAAGATATCCACCCTAGTCAAATCCGGAAACTTATTAACTAGTTCTGTAAAAGAAAAAGAATCAATGTTCCTCATGTACTCTAATATGTTCTTGCTTTTATTCTCGGTTTTTCTTGCTTCTGATTTCTTTGTTTCAACTTTAGGTTCATTTTTGACAGGTTTTTGTGCATTTTGAACACTCTCTGGTGAACTCGTAGCAGGTTCATTCGGTAGGATAGCCTCACCAAAATTATCAGTTTCTTGGATAATTTTACCAATAAAAAAGAATGTTTTAGAATTTACAGGTAAGTAAATTCTTATACTTTCCTTGTTACAGCTAACCTTAAAGTCTTGTAAATCTGCCGTAAGCGTCAATTTGTTTAAAAACTTTGCAAAAACAATATTAAAATCTCTGAAAGCTTTTGAGTCAAATATGAATATATAGGTATCTCCTTTTATATCTACACAATACACTTTGTCATATTGTATATTTTCATCGAAGATCTTCCTTATCTTCATAGCAATACTTCTTTCAAGTCTTGCTATATAGCTTTGAGAGATATTTAATATCTTCGCAATGTCACATTGCTTGATACCACTTATCCGATAAAACATTATTATTTGTTCTCTTGGTTCTAAACAATTTAAAATAATCTCTATTAATGCAATAAGTGTTTCTCTGTATTCAATCTTTTCAATAAAATTGGACTCTGAAGATGCAATTTTATTCATTAGAGTTAATTCATTGCCTTTTTCATCATCTCCAATAGGGTCATCAAGTGAAATATCCTCTGAGATTTTTCTAGTTTTCCGATAATGCATAAAAATTTCATTATTTATACATCTCGATGCATAGGTTGAGAACTTATTTCCCTTTGATTCATCAAAAGTACTTACTGCCTTTATTAACCCAATTTCCCCTATAGATACTATATCATCATAATCTGAGGATTTAGGACTTACTCCTAATTTTTGTACCAGATAGCGAACGAATCTCATATTGTTTAAAACCATTTGCTGCTGTTTTTCATCTACTAACATATTTGCAGAGCAACTCCTTTCCACATAAATTATCTATAAAATAAAAATTAAAATACCTCCTTATATAAAATAATGTAGTGAATACTACTTATGTTTGACATTATACCATAAGTCCAAGCCCTTTTCAAGTTATTATACAACTTTTTATGTAACTTTTCCACTTAAAAAGCGAAGGATTCTTTCCTTCGCTTTTCCATATTTTTATCTTCCGCCCATTCCGGCCACCGGCCACCTCCGGCCTCCGCCTCCACCAGAGAAGCCTCCTCCAAAGCCTCCTCCGCTTGAATAGCTACTAGAAGCTGCCGCTTGTCTTGCTGCTCTTTCTCTCATTCCTGCACTATATGCCCTTTGCATACTTGAATTTAGCATTCTATCAAAATTATACCTATTCATCATATACATATAAGTGTATCCATTATTTCTCATAAATTCTTCATCATTTAACTCAGGATATTTAATTTTTAATTGTGATAATACCTTATCTGCCACTCCAAATGCTGTAGCATAAACCAAATATTTCTCCCATAAAGCAAGTTCAGGGACTTCTCTTTCATTAAGTAAAGAGAAATTCTCCATATATCTTTTTAGCCCTTTCCATAGTTCTTGTTCGTTTGCACCTTTTTGTGTAAGTCCAAGTAGTCTTGTTCTCTTAGCGATTCTACTACAAATAATTGCACATATGCAACATGGTGCAATTGCAAATATTGGTACAATAAATGCAATAAAGCAAATACACATAAATGCTGCAATAAAGTATCCATTAGCTTTATTTTTCCATTCTTCAGCTTCTTTAATTCTAGTCTTATCGAAATTTTTCTTTTCTCCGTGAATTCCTCTGACATTTGATTCTAGATTTTCTATTTTTGCAAGAAACATTCTATCATTATTCTTTGCATATTTTTCAATATCTTTCATAGAGATTGAATTTGTTTTCTCTTCTTTTTTACTCTTTTTATTTTTATATGTATTTATGTCACTTAATAAATTATATATTGATAATTCATCAAGTCTTAATTTTGATGTATCTTTTCCATCTTCTATTACAATATTCATTTTATTTTTCTGGTCTTGTTCAAATGAAATATATTTTTTTAGTGCTAAATTCATGATAGTTCCAGATACAATCTTTGAAACATTTTTCTTAAAGGCTCCCTCTTTATTGAAATAATAAAGAAAAGCTGCTTCTCCAGCTGTTGCATCATCATCTGGGAAATCTCTAAAATATTCAACTTTTGTTTCAGGTTGCTGTTTCTTTATTTTTAATAATTCCTTAAAATATTTTGCAGCTTTAACTATTAAAACAATTGCTATACCAATTCCAACGCAAACTGCTGCAATTAAAATAATATTAATTATCTTTTCTTCTCTCTCAGCTTCTGCTCTTAATCTATCTCTTTCTCTATTTGCTGCTTCTGCCCATTCTGTTTCTTCTGATATAATATTCTGTAATTTATTTTGGTTTATTCTATTTGTGTTTGTAGTAAATACATCTTCTAGGACTGCAACTCTCGCTTCTACCATGATTTGTTCGCTTAAATATTTTACATTAAATTTTACAGTATTATTATCAGTTGCATATATCTCACCATTTAATGGTCCATGTCCCCAAACTCGTATATTTTCTTTACTAGAAGTGGCTTTTGGTAATTTTATTGTTGCATCCAGATTATCAACTGGAATTCCATTACTTGTACTTATAAACATCCAATAAAACTCTGAGCAATCATTATATGTTTTTACAGCATCTTTTATCGTATAAGTTATTTTGTATGTTTTATTTCTTGAACTGTTTATAGATACGCCCCAAGCTATTTCAAATTGTTTACTGTTTGTTTTTAATGCATAGTAATATCCTTTTTGAACATGATATGCATATTCATTAGTTTGAATAAACCCAGTTTCTTCTTGATTATTAGAAAGTTCTGAAACTTTTACATTTGTGATTTCTCCATATCTAGAACTATCTAAATCAAAGTTTTTAAATAAAGTATTGGTATCAGATACTCTAATATCCCAAATTTCTGTAATATTTGCACTTCCATCTTCATTCAAGACAACATCATATTTTAAATTATTTAGTGTTTGTGAGCCTGCATAAGATGTGTTTTCAAAGAGAAATAATACAGATATTAGTGAAATAAATAAAATTAAAAAATATAAAACTTTCTTTTTCATATGTTTCCTCCTCACAGATATATTGTACTTGAATTTATAAAATAATGCAATACAAAAAGAAGTATTAATTAAAGTTATTATTTAATTAATACTTCTCTTTGTATTTTATTCTTCATTTCCTTTTAATTTTTCAGCTCTATCGGCTGTAATTAGTGCATCTATCATTTCGTCTAAATCTCCATTTAAAAAGTTTTCCATTTGATAAATGCTTAATCCAATTCTGTGGTCTGTTATTCTTCCTTGAGGATAATTATATGTTCTTATCTTTTCGCTTCTATCTCCTGAACCAACTTGGCTTTTTCTTTGACTTGCTAGTGCTTCATCTTGTTTTTGTTTTTCTATTTCATATAGTCTAGATTTCAAAAGTCTCATTGCATATTCTCTGTTTTGAAGCTGTGATCTTTCTGTTTGACATTCTGCAACAATTCCTGTAGGTTCATGAATCAATCTTACAGCTGATGATGTTTTATTTATGTGTTGTCCTCCAGCACCTGATGCTCTATATACTTCCATTTTTATATCAGCCGGATTTATTTCAATTTCAACATCTTCAACAACTGGAAGGATCGCAACTGTTGCAGCTGATGTATGTATTCTTCCACTGCTCTCTGTATCAGGAACTCTTTGAACTCTATGTGCACCACTTTCGAATTTTAATCTACTATATACACCTTTTCCTGTAACCATAAATGTTATTTCTTTGTATCCGCCAAGCTCTGTTTCATTTTCATTTAAAATATCGATTTTCCAATGTTTCTTTTCAGCATACATTGAATACATTCTAAAAAGAGTACCTGCAAAAAGTGCAGCTTCTTCTCCTCCTGCTCCTGCTCTTATTTCGCAAATAATATTTTTATCATCATCTGGATCCTTTGGAATTAGTAATATTTTTAGTTCTTCTTCTATCTTAGGAAGACTTTCTCTTGCTTCATCTATTTCCATTTCTGCAAGTTCTTTAAGTTCCGGGTCTTTTAATAATTCTTGATTTTCTTCTATTGTTTTTTGTGCCTTTTTATATTCTCTATATTTTTCAACTATTGGAGTAAGCTCTGCATGTTCTTTCATAAGCTTTTGCCACGAAGAAGTCTTAGCAATCTCTTCTGGATCACTTATCTTCACTGTAAGCTCGTCAAATCTTTTCTCTACATCCTCTAATCTTTGAAACATAACCTATCGTTCCTTTCTCGCTTTATTACTCTAGTATTATACCTTGTTTCGAGCAAAAAGTCAATCTAAATCATACTAAAATTAGTCAAGCGAAGGAGCCCTGACTTTTCTTCCGAAAGTTTGGAGGAAGAAAAGTCGGGACTCCTATAGAGCTTGGCGGATATTAAATATATTATTAATTATAAAATAATTTCATTAAATTGAATGTTTAATTGTTTTAATATTTCTACTTCTCTATTTGTACATGTAAGAATTAAGATTTGCCTGTCTCCATATTCATTCTCCAAAAATTTTAGTACATTTTCTAATCTTTCACTATCAAAAAATGCAAATGTTTCATCTAAAATAATTGGCATTTTTTCTTTTGTAAGTTCATTTAAACTCGAAACTCTAAGTGATAGATAAAGTTGGTCTATTGTCCCTGTACTTAGCACATCAGCTGGTACATAATTTCCATTTTCTGTTTCTACAAGTAATCCATTTTCTTCATTCACTTTTACAGTTTTATACTTTCCGTCAGAAATATTTTCTATTGCCTTTGATAGATTTTCTGTGAATTTTGGAGTAACATTTTCTTTCATTTGTTTATTTGCATTTTCTAGACTTTCGATTGCTAGATTAATTGCTTCATTATACTCTAATAGTTCTTTCAATTCTTCTTCTAAATTTTCTAATTCTTCCTCTATTTTTGAAGCATTTTCTGATTTTTGTTTTATTTCATTTTTCTGCATCTCTAATCTTGTAAGTTTTAATTTTAATTCATTTAAATATCTTTGCTCATCTAAAATATTTTGACTATTTATATTTTCTTTTAATAAACTATCAATATTATTTATTTTAGAAAACTTATTTTTTAATATTTCACTATTTGCATTTTTCTTTATCTCTAATCCATTTTGCTTTTCTAAAATTATTTTCTCTTTTTCTTTAATTTCATTTTCTAATATTTCTATTTTACTTTTTATTTTATTTACTTCTGATTTTTCTTCTTCTTTTACTATTTTGTATTTTTTATTTTCATTTAAATTTAGTGTAAGTATTGTAACAAGGCTTATTATAGCTAGTCCTAATGTAATACCAAAAAGTATTATTTTATTTAAAATTATAAAAATAATTGCAAGTATTGTTAACAATAATGAGATTATGTATAGCTTATTGTAAGATTTTCTCTCATATTTTTTGGTTTTTACGTTATTCAAATTATTCTCTTCTTGTTCTTTTTTCTCCTCTAAATCTTCTTTTGATTTAATATTAATATTTATAGCTTCTTCTTCTACTTTTATTTCATTTTGGAATTTTTGCATTTCTTGCATTAATTCTAATTCGTTTTCTCCATTATTTATTTCTTCTTGTATTTTTATTTTTTCTTCTTCTATTTCATATTGCATAGGTAGAAGACTTTCTAATTCTTTTTTATTTCTTTTTAGCTCATCTATTTTTTGTTTTGTAATATACAAAGGCTTTGTTGGACTTTTATCTGTTCCTATTTCATCAGTTTGTTTTTTTATTAATTTATTTAATATTTTTTTATATGATACATCATCTTCTCCAGTAAGCATTATGTTAGATAGCTTTTGAATTAAAGTATTTTGTTTTTTTTCGTCCAATTTTACTTCTTGTTGTTCCATGGTCATAGCCATAGCAAATAATTCTTCATCAACTTTTGTCTGTTCAGAGAAAAATTGGTTTCCATATGTTTTATCTATTGTATAATTCTTACTAACATCATTTCCATTTGAATCTAATATTTGAGGATTTTTCTTAGAAAAATTTCTATAAACTTCATATTCTTCTCCATTATCTAAGGTATATTTTATTTTCCCGGAATATTCTCCTTCGTTCCATGGTGTATATTTTTCAAAATCTGAAATTCTTTTTCCATTTTTGTTTTTTGAAACACCATAAAACATACTTGTAATGAATTTTAGAAGTGTAGATTTTCCGCTTTCATTCTCTCCAAATATTATATTTATCCCATTATTTAATTCTATTTCTCGATTCTTTAATTTTCCGAAATTATTTATTTGTAGACTTTTAATCTGCATTTGCTCATCTCCACTTTCTATAAATTAAATGTTTAATATTTGTGCTATAACTAGCCAAACGCAATGGTTGCACTTTTCTTCCAAAAGCTTGGAAGAAGAAAACGTCCAACCACAACGAGATTTGGCGAACCTTTATACTAAATTTAATTAGTAAATTAAAATTCACTTAATCCAATTTCAATTGCTTTTATAATTTTTTCTTTTTCTTCTGGATTTTCTTGTATTTTTTCTAGTAGATTCTTTACAAAAATTCCTTTTAGGTTATTTTGCTTTGATAAACTTTCTAAATTAATTTCTAATTTTGTTTTATCTTTTATTTTTATAATATTTTCATGAATAATATTTTTTAGAATTTTATTTGCATTAATTTCAAATTTTCTATTTCCTACAAAAATTAATTTATAATATTTGTTTTCATCATAATTTTCATTATTTATTTTTTCTATTAACTCTTCTTCTGAAAGTATATCAGATATATTTATTTCTTTTTCTGCAAATTCTTTTTTATCAATATCAATAAATTGGAGATTTAATTGTTTTGTATTTTCCTCTATCTCTCCGCACTATCATTCCGATGTTTTCCTAGTTCATCAAATCCGAGAGAAACGAGCGAACCAGGATTTATTATTCTCTGATTTTCTTCATCATTATACGAAAGCTTATGAATATGACCTAATCCAACATAATCAAATCCCATATTTTTTAAAGTAGTTTTTGAAATTGGATTATATAAAATCTCATCATTTTTACTACCATCTAGTGTTCCATGGGTTAATAATATATTTATTTTATTCCTATCTGCTAACTGTATCCTTTCATATTCAGGATTTTTTAAATAAAAATCTTCAAATCCATATCCATATATGCAAATATTTTCTTGCTCTACTCTTTCTATTTTTTCAGTAAATATTTTTACATTTTTAGCCCAATTATATTTAGCATAATATGAATTCTTTATATATGGATCATGATTTCCTGGTACAATAAATACTTTTGTATCTGAAATAGTTTCAAATAATTTATTTATGTATTCTATTGTGGCTTCTTTTATATATTCATGTTCATATAAATCTCCACATATAAATAGATACGGAATACTATTTTCTTTTATATATTCTATTACTTTTCTAAAAGCTTCTCTTTGCTCAAGCCTTCTTTTATCAGCAAGTTTTCTTCCTTCTAATACTGTAAATGGTACGTCTAGATGAACATCAGCTATATGTACAAATTTCATAAAATCCCTCATTTCCTACATATCTAATATACAATAAAGTACAAAAAAATACAAGCGAACAGAACAAATTTTTACAAAAAAATATGCCTACTAAATGTAAGCATACTCTTTATTAATGTTTGGCAAAGAATTGTGCTTTTGGCTAGAAAATTTTATTTTTCTTCATCTATTGGGCCGAAACAATTCATCAAACTTAGCCTCTAATTCCTTTTGTAAATCCATGTCATTTTCTTGCTCCTGAACCTTTTCTTCAAACATTTCATCTTGTGGAAGTACAGGTGCTACCTCTTCTTTTTTATTCTCTTCTGGTGTATCTTCTACAAAGAGATCATCTAAGCTCTCTAGTTTTAAATCTTGTACTTGTCCATTTCCACCCTTTTTACTTTCTTCAACATATGGGTTGTATGGATTGTACTTTCTCCAAACTCCTCTATCTATATCTCTTGGATCATTATGGCTTAAAGTAAACTCTGCGAGTTTCTTTGCCTCTGGTTTCATAAAGTAATAATATTTTTTTGCTTTAATAGGTCTTATACCTTTTTCAAAAATAATACAATAATCATTGTCGAATCTTCTAAGTTCATCTGGTGTCAAAAGTGCTCTTGCGTTTATTTGATCTGACACACTCATTCCCTGCATCCATGCTTGTCTATCTCTATTTACTGATATGCTTTGTCTTGAAACTGTCTTTTCTCCTAAAGCCTTTGAAAAATATTCTACCGTCTTCTGTGAGTTACTTCCTAAAAATACATGTGTATCACAGTTACCAATAATAGTTTCGTAAGATTTTTCATATACAGCTTCTAGCTGGTCTAAGTTCTGTAATATAACACTGAATTGTATTTTTCTACTTCTACTTGTAGATATTTTCTTATCAAAATCAGGAACTTTACCAATATTAGCAAACTCATCTAATATGAAAAATGTTTGAATTGGTAATTGTCCACCATTCATATCTGCAAAATCGTAAAGCTGTTGTATCATCTGTGCAAAAAATATTGTAAGTAGGAAATCATAAGCTGTATGTGTATCTGATGATATTACATATACTGCTGTTTTCTTTCTTCCTATATCTTCAAAATTTATAGTATCTGTTGATGTAAGTTCTGCAATTTCCTTTGAATCGAATTTTCCAAGCTTTGATTGAAGTGAACTTAAAATTGAGCCATAAGTTTTTTCTGGTGCAATTTCGATTGATTTATAGTACATTCTTGCAGGGTGATCGTATGGTAATTGATTTATTAATTCTGTAAGTAAGTTGCTTCCTCCACTTGTATTTGCTGCTCTAACAAGTTCTGCACAACTTGCAAGGTTTTGTTCCTCTTCTGGACGTGTTGCCATTAGATAATATATTAATGCTTTTAGTAGCATTTCTGCCATGTCATCCCAATATGGATCATTGTTTGTTCCATCTGATTTTTGTCCTTTTACTATAGTGTTTGCAATAACATCTACATCAAGCTCTGATGATATATGCATAAGTGGGTTGTATCCATCACTATTCTGTGGTCTAACCAAGTTTAATACTTTTATCTCATATCCATGTTGTTTTAAATAACCTGCTGTTTTATCATAAAGTTCTCCTTTTGGATCTGTAAATACATATGAGCCAAGCATTTGATATGCATTAGGTATAGAAAATGATGCAGATTTACCAGATCCTGAACCGTCCAACAACTAGAACATTTACATTTCCTCTTTTATCTACTGGTAAATAATTGTTTTCTGCAAGTATTATTCCTTTATTTCTGCTTAATACTCTATATTGTTCTCCTCTTGTTGCCCAATCACTTGAACCTTGTTCAATATCTGTATATTCATTTTTTGGTGCTGTTTTTACAAATCCTATAAACATAAATATTGCATATACTATTGTAAATTTCCAAAGTAAACTAAAAAATTCTGCAATATAACTTCCAAAACTTCCGAAGTACATTTCCGAAGTTGGAATATGCAGAAATTAATTCAGTTACACAATCTCCAAAATTAAATACACCATCTACTGTTGCTCTGTTTTGTGCATAAGCGATAGGTGCAACAAGTACTATGGCCATAAATAGCCATAGTACAAAGAATATTATAAATCTACTTTTATTTCTTTTAATTGTGCCTTCTATTTTGTAGTTCATATTTTTCACCTACTCTTTAGTTTTATTTATTATCTATCTCTTTCTTCTGTTTTATCTGTTAATACTTTACCATTTTGTGTTCTTTTTACTACTTCTCCATTAGCATCCTTTTCAACTTCATTATCAGATGTTCTTAATGTCATTGCTCCATCTCTTTCTTCAAATCCAAGTGTTCTAAGAAGTTCTTCATTGTCGAACTCTTTACCCTCTATTTTTAATTCAGTTTTTTTTCTGTCAGTAGCAAAATTAGCATAAGCAATTTTTACAACATCATGTTTTCCTGCTGGTTTTTTCTTTAACTCTCTGTTTGTCATTTTTACATCCTCCTAATTCTCTCTTATTTCGAATGCGAAATAAGATTTATACGGTTTTAATTTACATTTTCCTTTTACTTCATTTGTTTTTTCATCAAAAAATAGCATTGGTTTTACTTCTTCGCCTGTTTCAGGGTCTATTATTGATATAGACCTTTTGAAACTTGGTGTATAACTAAATTCTTTATATTCATCCTCTTGTTCAGAATATAATGTATCAAACTTAAATGGAGATGGCTTTTTAGTTATTTTTACTTCATCTCCAAGTAAAATACCCATATTGATAACTACTTTCTCTTTTCCAAAAGAAAGAATTACTAGTTGATTTCCATCTGGTGATGGTTCATCAACAAAGTATGTTTTTCTTGTTGAATCTCCTCTTAACTCTGAAGTATAGTCTAACCTTTCTACTGTATACTTAGGAAATTCTTTTAAATATTCTTTTTCAGTTTTATTTATTTGATATATTACAGTATTTATTCCATTTGGATCTGTTATGCTAAAATGTTTTCCTTGCGTTATTTCCATTTCCGCACCTCTTTCTTAATTATGCGTAGCTTGTCCTTTGTAATATAATGTTGCTTTATTGTTTTGTTCACTAAACATAATTATACATTATTTTTACTGTTTTGTCAACCTTTTCCTGTGATTTATGTAAATTATCTAGGATTGTAACTAGATATTTCTTTAAGTTTTTCATAAATTTGTATTTCTTCTTGAGTTAATTTCTTCGGAACCATAATCTTTATATTTGCAATTAAGTCTCCTCTTCCACCTTTTCCGTCTTTATATCCTTTACCTTGGATTTTTATTTTATCTCCAGTTTGTATACCTTTTTGTATATAAACTGTTTCTGTTCCGTCAATTCCTTCTATACTCACTCTTGCACCTAAAGCTGCTTCCCATGGTGTTATTTTTAAATCTGTATAAATATTGCATCCTTCAAGTCTAAATTTCTTATTCTTTTCAATTGTAATTTGAATTAACAAATCTCCATTTTTTCCACCATTTTCGCCTTTTTTGCCTTGACCAATTAGACGAATTTTTTCATCACTTCTAATTCCTGCTGGTATTTTTACAGAAAAACTCTTCATCTTTCCATCAGTTGCACGTAGTGATATTTTCTTTGTAGCTCCAAAGAAAGCCTCTTCTATGCTTACATTTATAGCTGTCTCTATATTTTCTCCTTTTACGGCTGGTTTAGATTTTGTCTTTATTTTTTTCTCCTTAGGTTCTTCTTCCTTTTTTGCGCCAAAGAACATATTCTTAATTTCACCTAAAATGCTATTACTGTGATTTATATTTTTTGCATTTTGCTCTTTATTCTTCTTTCTCCCAATATTTGCATTCCAGCTTCTATCATATTTTCTTCTACTTGCTGGATTTGATAATATTCTATATGCTTCATTAATATCCTTAAAGCGTTCTTCTGCTCTTCCAGATCCTTCATTTAAATCAGGATGATATTTCTTTGCCTGCTCTCTAAATCCAATTTTTATATCATCTAAAGATACTTTATTTGTTTCAAATCCTAGTATTTTATAATAGTCCTTAAAAATCATTTAACATCCTCCATATTTCAGGCTAAGCTTTATTATATCATTTATTGAATTTAAATTCAATCAGTTTATTTAAAAATTAAGCAAAATTTTAGAGGTGTTCCCACATTTAAGAATACCTCTATGTTTTTGTTTTTATTCTATCTTTCCATTGCAAATTCAATCAATTTATCTAATAATTCTGAATATTTTACTCCTGCATGTTCAAATAATTTTGGATACATGCTTATATTTGTAAATCCTGGCATTGTATTTATTTCATTTAATATTACATCTCCTGTTTCGTTTTCTACGAAAAAGTCAACTCTTGATAATCCTTTACCATCTACTGCTTTAAATGCTTTTACAGCTATTTTCCTAATTTCTTCTATCTTTTCTTCTGGTATTTCTGCAGGAATTACTGTCTTTGAGGCAGAGTTTATATATTTTGAGTCGAAGTCATAAAATTCATCCGCAGATTTAATTTCTCCTACAGAAGACGCAATAACTTCTTCATTTCCAAGTACTGCACATTCAACTTCGTGTCCAAATACTCCTTGTTCAACAAGTATCTTCTTGTCATACCTACCTGCATAATCTATTGCATTTTTTAGTTCTTCTCTTGTATTTGCTTTATTTACACCAACACTTGATCCTGACCTTGATGGCTTTATAAACATAGGATATTTTAAAGTTTTCTCTACTGTTTCACATACTTCATCTAACTCACATACTTTTTCATTGAAGCTCTTATCTATGTATATATACTTATCATTGTACTTTCTTACATACTCTGATTTTGCTTGCCTAATTCCTGCTTTATCTAGAATAACTTTAGTATACACCTTATCCATGCATGCACATGAAGCTAAAACTCCGCATCCAACATAAGGGATTTTTAGAAGTTCAAATAGTCCTTGTATTGTTCCATCTTCTCCATTTAAGCCGTGTAATACAGGGAATATAACATCTTGTAGTTTTAGGACTTCCATTACATTTTCTATTTTCTCAAGTTCTGTTACCTTTTCTCCTATTAGTAAAATATCGATATCTTCTACATTCTTTGTATATTTATACCATGTTCCATCTGTATCAATATATATTGGTGTAATATCATATTTCTCCTTATTTAGATTTTTTATAACTGATGTTCCTGATACAGCAGATACATCATGTTCTGTAGATGTTCCACCAAAAATAACTCCAAGTTTCATAAACAAATTCCTCCTTAAAATTTATAGATAATCTAGCCAAACGCAGGAGTTTTGTTTTCAAAAATTTGAAAAAATGAGGAATTGAAAGTAGTCGAGTTAGAAATTTTTACTGTTTGTAACGGAAATCGTTTGCTGAATTTTGCAAAAGGGTGCCGTTATGAACAGTTAAAATTTCTACGAAGATTAGCTTTCTTGACGCATTTTTGAGAATTTTTAAAACAAAAGCTCCTCTCGAGTTTGGCGGACATTTATGCTTTTGTAATTTTATTTACTATCTCATCAAATTTCATTGAATTAGATGCTTTTACTAATATGTAATCATCTTTTTCAATTATGCTTTCTAGCTTTTTAACCGCTTCTTCTTTTGTATCAAACACAAATATATTGTCTTCGCACATTCCAAGTTCTTTTGCTTTATTTGCAATAAACTTTGCTCTTTCTCCTACTGTAACTAAAATATCTATTTTATTTTTATATACTTCTTCTCCAACTTTTTCATGTAGTTCTTTTTCAAAGTTTCCAAGCTCTAACATATCTCCTAAAACTGCAATTCTCTTATTAGCTTTTATTTCTCCTAAATATTCTATTGCAGCTTTCATTGAATCATAACTTGCATTGTAGCTATCGTTTATAACTTTGGAATTATTTATTCCATCTTTTATTTCCATTCTTCTTTTTGTAAGTTTAAATTCTTTTATTCCCTCTATTATTTTTTCCATTTCTATATTATTCTGTAAGCCAACGCAAATTGCACAAAGACTGTTAATAATAAAATGTTTTCCTCCGACATTAATTTCTACTTCATAGTCTTTTCCATCAATATTTACAGTAAATTTACTTCCTTCATCAGTTGCGACAATATTTTTTGCCATTATATCACTTTCGTTTTCAATGCCAAATGTCATGATTTTTCTTTTATTTTGGTTTACCATATACCAATTATGTAACATGTCGTTATCATTGTTTATTGCAATTGGTGCTTCTTCTTTCATTCCTTCAAGTATTTCTAACTTTGCCTTTAAGATATTTTCTCTTGAACCAAGCTCTCCTATGTGTGATGTTCCAACATTTGTTATAACTGACATTGTAGGTTTAGCGATATTTGTTAACTTACTTATTTCTCCTAAGTGGTTCATTCCCATTTCTACAACTGCGGCTTCATGATTCTTTAATCTAAGTAATGTTAAAGGAACTCCTAAGTGATTGTTATAGTTTCCTTCTGTTTTTAATGTTTTATATTTTTGTGCCAACACACTTGCAATAATATCTTTTGTACTTGTTTTTCCAACACTTCCTGTAACTCCTATTACTGGTATATCATAACATTCTCTTTTATATCTTGCAATTTTTTGAAGTGTTTCAACACAATCTTTTACTTTAATTATAGTTTTATCTTTATATTTTTCTAAAACATTTTCTGGTATTTCTATATCTTGAACTATGCAAGCATTTGCTCCTGCTTCAAATGCTTTTTCAAAGAAATCACTTCCATTAAAATTTTCGCCCTTTATTCCAACATATGTATCTCCTTTTTCTATTTCTCTTGTATCTTTTTTGAAATTATCTAAAATATTATTTTTGCTTCCTGAAAGTAGCTCTCCATCACATATTTCCAATATATCTTTTACCATAATTTCTTTCATATATTCCTCCACTCATCATCATATGCATTATTGTATCACAATATTTGTATAAAAAAAAGAGTAGAAAAATAATTTTCTACTCTTTTTTTATTATCCAGTTATATCTACATTTGTTGGAACAACTTCTGGCTCTTCTGTATTTATTGTCAAATCTTTATATTGTGCGAGTCCTGTTCCTGCTGGTATTAATTTACCAATGATTACGTTTTCTTTTAATCCGATTAGCGGATCTATCTTTCCTTTTATGGCAGCTTCTGTTAATACCTTTGTTGTCTCTTGGAATGAAGCAGCTGATAGGAAGCTTTCTGTTGCAAGAGATGCCTTTGTAATTCCTAGTAGAGCTCTGTGTCCTGTTGCTGGTCTCTTTCCTTCTGCTACCATTTGATTATTTACTTCTTCGAATTCATACATATCAACTAATGAACCGCCAAAGAAACCTGTATCTCCTGGATCTTGAACTCTAACTCTCTTTAACATTTGTCTTCCAATAACCTCAATATGTTTATCATTGATATCAACACCTTGGTTTCTATATACCTTTTGAACTTCTTGGATTAAATATTTATAAACTCCTTCTGGACCATTGATTGCAAGAATTTCACTTGGATTTACTGAACCTTCCATCAATTGTTCTCCTGGCTCAATCTTATCTCCATCTTTTACTCTAAGTTTTGCACCAAATGGTATTGTATATGTTTTTGCATCATCTTTTCCTTTAACAGTAATTTCTTTCTTGTTTCCTTCTTCTTTAATTTTAACTTTTCCTGCTATTTCAGAAATGATTGCAAGTCCCTTTGGTTTTCTAGCTTCGAATAGCTCTTCAACTCTAGGAAGACCTTGTGTGATATCTCCTCCTGCGACACCTCCCATGTGGAATGTACGCATTGTTAACTGTGTACCAGGTTCACCAATTGATTGTGCAGCTATAATTCCGACAGCTTCACCGATATTTACCTTTGTACGTGTTGCAAGTCCCATACCATAGCACTTACTACATACACCGTGTTTTGTTCTACATGTTAATGATGAACGAACTTTAACACTTGTTATTCCGGCATCTACTATCTTTTTAGCTAAATCATCATCAATCATTGTATCTGTATCAACGATTATTTCTCCTGTTTCTGGATGAACGATATTTTCTAATGGATATCTTCCTTCTAGTCTTTCTTGTAGTTTTTCAATTATTTGGTTGCCATCTTTGATGTCTTCGATTACTATACCTTCATGAGTTCCACAATCTTCTTCTCTTACTATTATGTCTTGGCTTACATCTACAAGTCTTCTTGTTAAGTATCCAGAGTCAGCTGTTCTTAAAGCTGTATCTGCAAGACCTTTTCTAGCACCATGTGAAGAAATGAAGTATTCTAGTGCATCTAGTCCTTCTCTGAAGCATGATTTAATAGGTATTTCTACTGTTTTACCTGATGTATTGGCCATAAGTCCACGCATACCTGCTATCTGTCTTAACTGATTCATATTACCTCTGGCTCCTGATTGTGCCATCATGTAAATTGGGTTTAATTCGTCGAAGTTATTCTTCATGGCTTCTGTTACATCATCTGTAACCTTTTCCCAAACTGCAATTGTAGACTCATATCTTTCTTGGTTTGTGATTAAACCACGTCTGTATTGTTTTGTAATGTTATCTACTTCTTGATCAGCTTTTGCAAGAATTTCTTTCTTAGCTTCTGGAACACTTACATCAGCAACTGAAACTGTGATAGCTCCTTTTGTTGAATATTTATATCCAGTAGCTTTAATATAGTCAAGAACTTCTGCTGAATCACTAAATCCATGTTTATTTATACATTTAGCAACTATTGTTCCTAAATTTTTCTTGATAACTGGAAAGTCTATTTCATATTTTAATAGATTTTCTTCTTTGCTTCTATCAACAAATCCTAGGTCTTGTGGAATTCCTTGGTTGTAGATTATTCTACCTGCTGTTGTTTCAACCTTTTGAGTTATAACTTTTCCATCTATTTCCTTACTTCTTCTTACAAATATTCTAGCATGAATTCCTAAATCTCCGTTTTGGTAAGCAAGCATTGCTTCATCTTCATCTTTGAAGTATGTTCCTTCACCTTTTTCCCCATCAACTTGCATTGTTAGATAGTAGCTTCCTAGTATCATATCCTGAGTAGGAACTGTAACTGGTTTACCATCTTGTGGTTTTAGTAAGTTATTTACTGAAAGCATTAAGTATCTAGCTTCTGCTTGAGCTTCTGGTGAAAGTGGAACGTGAACAGCCATCTGGTCTCCATCGAAGTCAGCGTTGAATGCTGTACATACTAATGGGTGTAGCTTAATTGCTCTACCTTCAACTAATACTGGTTCAAATGCTTGAATACCTAATCTATGTAATGTAGGAGCACGGTTTAGAAGTACTGGATGATCTTTTATAACTTCTTCTAGTATATCCCATACTTCTGGTCTTAATCTTTCAACCATTCTCTTAGCATTTTTAATGTTATGAGCAAGATTTCTCTTAACTAGTTCTTTCATAACAAATGGCTTAAATAATTCTACTGCCATTTCTTTTGGAAGACCACATTGATAAATCTTTAGCTCTGGTCCTACTACGATAACTGAACGTCCTGAATAGTCAACACGTTTTCCTAATAGATTTTGTCTGAATCTACCTTGTTTTCCTTTTAATAAATCTGATAATGATTTTAATGGTCTGTTTCCAGCACCTGTTACAGGTCTTCCACGTCTTCCATTATCAATTAAAGCATCTACAGACTCTTGAAGCATTCTCTTCTCGTTTCTTACAATTATTTCTGGTGCTCCAAGTTCTAGTAATCTTCTTAATCTGTTATTTCTATTGATTACTCTTCTATATAGATCATTTAAGTCTGATGTTGCAAATCTACCACCGTCTAATTGAACCATTGGTCTTAAATCTGGTGGGATAACTGGTACAACATTCATTATTGTCCATTCTGGTCTATTTCCAGATAATCTAAATGACTCTACTGTGTCAAGTCTTTTTGCAAGCTTCATTTTCTTTTGCTCGCTTGATTTTTCTATTTCTTTCTTTATCTTTGCAGACAATTTATCAAGGTCAATTTCTTCAAGAAGTTTTCTAATAGCTCCTGCTCCCATTTCTGCTTTAAAGCTTCCTCTTCCATATTTTTCTACTGCTTCTACGTATTCTTTTTCATTTAAAATTTGACCTTTTAAAAGTCCTGATGTTCCTTTATCTGTAACAATATATGAAGCAAAGTAAATTACTTTTTCAACACTTCTTGGTGAGATATCAAGAAGTAATGCGATTCTACTTGGAATTCCTTTGAAATACCAAATATGAGCAACTGGAGCAGCAAGTTCAATGTGCCCCATTCTCTCTCTTCTTACTTTTGACTTTGTAACTTCAACACCACATCTGTCACAGACAATTCCTTTATATCTAACTCTTTTATATTTACCACAGTGGCATTCCCAGTCTTTTACTGGTCCAAATATTCTTTCACAGAATAGACCATCTTTTTCTGGTTTTAATGTTCTGTAGTTAATTGTTTCAGGTTTTTTAACTTCACCTTTTGACCATTCTCTTATTTTTTCATCAGATGCAAGTCCTATTTTTAATTTACTAAACAATTCTAATTCGTCCAAAATTATAGACCCCCTACTAAAATTTTAAATTGTTTTTTATTCTTCAAATTTCAAAAGACTATCCCCTTGTTCTAGCAAACTTTACTGTCGCTTTTAAAGATTTTTAGAATTTATTTAATTAGTTTTATAATATGACTATTTGATTTTTTTACTTAAAGTAGCCAAACGCAGGGGCTTATGTTTTTCTTCCGAAAACTTGGAGGAAGAAAACACATAACCCCGACGAGATTTGGCGGACCTCCACACTAAATTCAAACTATTCAATTATGTCATTATCGTTGCCTAAATTATCTTCAGCTAAATCATTATCATAGATTTCAGTTTCATCTGCCAAAGCATCTTCATCATCTAGCATATCATCTTCGTCATAGATTTCATCTTCATCAAGAAGTTCATCACTATCTTCGCCTTCTAAGTCTTCTTCTTCAAATCCATCTGCTAATTCTTCATCTGTAAATGAAATTTTTTCTTTTTTATCTCTATCTAAGTTGAAATCTATTCCTTCATCTATGTTTTCTTTAAGCTCTAATTCTTGGTTATCCTCAGAATATAGTCTTACATCTAATCCCAAGCTTTGAAGTTCTTTTACAAGTACTTTAAATCCTGCTGGAACACCTGGCTCTGGAACGTTTTCACCTTTTACAATAGCTTCATAAGTCTTAACTCTTCCTACTACATCATCTGACTTAACTGTTAACATCTCTTGTAATGTATGAGCTGCTCCATAAGCTTCTAGTGCCCAAACTTCCATCTCTCCGAATCTCTGTCCACCAAATTGTGCTTTACCTCCAAGAGGTTGTTGTGTAACTAGTGAGTATGGACCAGTAGAACGAGCATGTATCTTATCATCTACTAAATGGTGTAATTTTAACATATACATTACACCAACTGTAATTGGCTTATCAAATGGTTCTCCTGTTCTTCCATCATAAAGAGTTGTTTTACCATTTCTATTTTGTCCTGATTTTTCTAGTAATTCTTCTATTTCTTCCTCTGTTGCGCCATCGAATACTGGTGTTGCAACTTTGAAACCAAGTGCTCTTGCTGCTCCTCCTAAGTGAACTTCAAGCACCTGTCCTAAGTTCATACGAGAAGGAACACCTAGTGGGTTTAGAACTACATCAACTGGAGTTCCATCTGGTAAGAATGGCATATCTTCAACTGGTAATATTCTTGATACTACACCTTTGTTTCCGTGACGACCAGCCATCTTATCTCCTACAGATATCTTTCTCTTTTGAGCTATATAACATCTGATTACTTGATTTACACCAGGTCCTAATTCATCTGAATTATCCCTTGTGAATACTTTAACATCAACTATAGTTCCTGCTTCTCCATGTGGTACACGAAGTGAAGTATCTCTTACTTCTCTTGCTTTTTCACCAAAGATAGCACGAAGTAGTCTTTCTTCTGCAGTAAGTTCTGTTTCTCCCTTTGGAGTAACTTTTCCAACTAGGATATCTCCTGGTCTAACTTCTGCACCTATTCTTATAATTCCGTTTTCATCTAAGTCTTTTAATCCGTCTTCACCAACATTTGGAATATCTCTTGTTATTTCTTCTGGACCAAGTTTTGTATCACGACAATCACATTCATATTCTTCAATGTGAATTGATGTGTATACATCCTCTTTAACTAATCTTTCACTTAATAGAATAGCATCCTCGTAGTTATAACCTTCCCATGTTGAGAAAGCGATTATTACGTTTTTACCAAGAGCCATTTCTCCCTTGTCTGTTGCAGGACCATCAGCAATAACATCTCCAGCTTTAACTTTTTCGCCTTTAACAACTATTGGTTTTTGATTTATACATGTTCCACCGTTTGTTCTCTTGAACTTACGTAGCTTGTATGTTTCAATCTCTCCCTTAGTTGTTTCTAGTGTAATTTCATCACCTGTAACCTTTTTGATTACACCATTAGATTTTGCAAGTACCATTATTCCTGAATCTTTAGCTGCTTTATACTCAATACCTGTTCCAACGATTGGTGAATCTGTAATCATTAGAGGCACTGCTTGACGTTGCATGTTTGCACCCATAAGTGCACGGTTAGCATCGTCGTGCTCTAAGAATGGTATCATAGCTGCACCAACTGAAACTAATTGTTTTGGAGATACATCCATGTAATCTACTCTATCTGCTGAAACTTCTGTAACTTCATCATAGTATCTAACTTTTATTTTCTTATTTAAGAATTTTCCATCTTCTCCTATTGGTTCATTTGCTTGTGCTATTGCGTGTCCGTCCTCATCATAAGCTGCCATATATACTATTTCGTCTGTAACTTTATGAGTTTCTGGATCAACTTTTCTATATGGTGTCTCGATAAATCCATATTCATTTATTATAGCAAATGAAGAAAGTGCTGAGATTAGACCAATGTTTGGTCCTTCTGGAGATTCGATAGGACATAATCTTCCGTAGTGAGTATAGTGAATATCTCTTACCTCAAATCCTGCTCTTTCTCTTGATAAACCACCAGGTCCTAATGCTGAAATTCTTCTTTTATGTGTTAATTCTGATAATGGGTTTGTTTGGTCCATGAATTGTGAAAGTTGTGAACTTCCAAAGAATTCTCTAATTGATGATGTAATTGGTTTTGTGTTAATTAATGTTTGTGGTGTTACAACATCTAAGTCTTGGATTGTCATTCTTTCTCTAACAACTCTTTCAAGTCTTGTTAAACCTATTCTAAATTGGTTTTGCAATAGTTCTCCAACACTTCTTATACGTCTATTTCCTAAATGGTCAATATCATCAACTGATCCTAGACCATGAGCTAGATTTAATAAGTAGCTTACAGAAGCAATTATATCTTCTGTTGTTATGTGCTTTGGAACAAGTTCTGTTAAATTTTCTTCTATTGCCTTCTTTAATTTCTTTTCGTCTGTTTCTTCTAATAAATGTTTAAGAACAGCGTAGTTAACTTCTTCTTTTATTGTAATTCCTTTTAAAACATTTTCAGGAACAACATTGTGGATATCAACTGTTCCATTTCCTATAATTACAACTTTCTTTTCATTAACTTTTACATTTACAACATTTATTCCAGAGTCTTGAATTTTTCTAGCCATTTCCTCTGAAATAACCGTATCTTTAGAAACTAGAACTTCTCCTGTTTCTTCATCTACGATATCGTCAAATGCAACTTGGTTTTTAATTCTTGTAGCAAGGCTTAGTTTTTTGTTGAATTTATATCTTCCAACTCTTGCTAAGTCATATCTTCTTTCATCAAAGAATAATCCATTAAATAAATTTCTTGCAGCGTCAACTGATGGAAGCTCACCTGGTCTTAATTTCTTGTAAATTTCAATTAATGCTTCATCTTGTGTTTTAACTGTATCTTTTTGAAGAGTTGCTAAGATTTTTTCATCTTCTCCAAACATTGCAATCATTTGCTCATCAGTAGTTATACCAACAGCTCTTAAAAGTGTTGTTACAGGTATTCTTCTTGTTCTATCAACTCTTGCATAGAATACATCGTTTCCATCTGTCTCGTATTCTATCCATGCACCTCTTATTGGCATAACAGTTGATGTAAATACTCTTTTACCTGATTTATCAAAGTCTGCTGTATAGTAGCATCCTGGCGAACGTACTAACTGGCTTACGATAACTCTTTCTGCACCATTGATTACGAAAGTTCCACTATCTGTCATTATTGGGAAATCACCAAGATAAATTTCTTGTTCTTTGATTTCACCTGTTTTTCTGTTGATTAATCTTACTTTTACATGTAATCTTGATGAATATGTAGCATCTCTTTCCTTTGTTTCTTCTAATGAATATTTAGTTTTGTCTTCCATGTAATAATCAAAGAATTCAAGAACTAGATCTCCAGAATAGTCTTCTATTGGAGAAATATCTTTTAAAACTTCTCCTAAACCTTCTTTTAAAAACCATTCATAAGAGTCTTTTTGCACCTTAATGAAATTTGGCATTTCGATAGAATCGCCAATCTTTGCGAACGTTTTACGTACGCATTTCTCATGTTTTACATCTTTCATGGGTTGTCTTCACTCCTTAAATAATTTTTTATTTGTGAAGCTATATAGATAAAAAACTTTAAAAGAAGTCCTTCTTGAAATATACATTTTAGCTTATTAAAACTTATCGCTTCAAAACAAGCTTCTTTCCGCTAAAAGTGGCATATCCAATTCCTCTTCTTTCTAGATTTTAAATATACTGATTAAAATAACTGATTTATTATACCATAGACAAGCAAATCTTGTCAACCCTTACAGAAGAAAAAGTTCGAAAAAGTTTTGTAGATTTTTATATTTTAAAACGAGATTAATCAAAATTGATTAATCTCGTCTAATACAAGTTAATATTCCCACTTAGGCACATACATCTCTTCGTTTTCTTCTGGTTTATCTTGCATATATCCATTTTCTATATCGAGTTCATAGATATAGTTTTCTACTTCTTCATATTCCACTTCGTTTATTTTTCTATTAATTTCTTCATATTCGTTTGCTTTATATGTAGGAAAATACTGTGTCATTACACTTACATATACATTTTCATCCATGTTATCTTTTATCCATTTTAAGACTTGCTTTGTATTTTCTATATTATTTGGCAATACCAAATGTCTTATAATAAGCCCTTTTATTATCATTCCTCTGTTATCAAACTGTGGTGCTCTAACCTGCCTATACATTTCTTTTATCGCTTCTGTTGCTATTTCAAAATAATTCTGTACTTTAGAATATTTAATTCCTAAATCATCATAATAATATTTTAAATCTGGCAAATATACATCAATAAGTCCTTCTAATTTCTTTAATGTTTCTACTCTCTCATATCCATTTGTATTATATATTATTGGAAGATTCAATCCTTTTTTTCTCGCTATCTTTATAGCATTTACAATTTTATCTGTATAGATTGTAGGACTAACTAGATTTATATTTTCTGCCCCCGCTTCTTGTTGTTTTAGGAAAATATCTGCTAATTCTCCCACTTCAATTTCTCTTCCATTACCCAGATTACTTATCTCATAATTTTGACAAAATACACAGTTTAAATTACACTTTGAAAAGAAAACAGTTCCAGAACCATTTTCTCCGACTTATGCAAGGCTCTTCAAACTTATGAAGACTCACTCCACCAATTTCTATTTTATCTCTAGCCTTGCATCTTCCTTTAAATTTACTTCTATCAATATTACATTGATGTGGACAAAGATTACAAAAACTATTCATTGAATTTCTCTCTTTCATAATATTGCTCTGTCTAGCCAAACACCGGAGTTTTGGCGGAAATACTCTTCTATTTTTTAAAATTAGGTGCAACACTATCAATATGTTGCAACTCAAACCTATATTCTTGCTCCACATTTGGATACTTCTCTTTATCAACTTTTGATAAAAACATATCATAAGGTCTAAGATAGACTTTATCTGTATCACCATAAAGTCCTCTATATATAACATACTTTTCCTTTGTTTCGCTGTGTATTCCCACACCTTCTACTAAATAATAATCTCCCTTAAAATGTCTGTAAATTCCATGTACTTTTAATTCTTGCATAACACTTAGCTCCTTATATTTTATTATAATGTAATCTTTATGAATCACTGCTTAAGCTCCGCTACGTTTTTTCATAAATTATTTTACACTTAAATAATGCAAAAAGCAACACCTAAAAATAGATATTGCTTTTTTATTTTTAATATAAATTAGCCATCAATAATACAAGTGTTAATGTCAAATATATAAATGCTAGTACTGATAGCCCTATAATTCCTGTAACTAATCCCGCTCTTCCAGTTTTACTTCCGACTTTTTTTACAGATTTTGTGCCAAATATCACTGCAAGTACTCCTGTTGGAAGTGATATATACCAAAATATTGAAGATACAATTGATATTATTCCAAGCGTAAGTGCAGCTGCACCCATTCCAGATTTATTCTTTTCCATATTAATTTTCACTCCTTTATATAATTTTATAATTTAATCTTTATGGAGCACAATGTGCTCCGCTACAATTTTAATTATCTAATATTTTTATCTGTTTTACTGTCGAATTTGAATCATTCTTTGTGACTTCATTAACTTTTAAACTTGAAACTTCTTCCATTGTATCTAGTTTATTTACCTTTATCTCATTTTCAGATACTGTAAACAAATCATTATCAATATATAAACCACGTAGTAATTTACTATCATAACCATATCCATAAGTTTTCTCTGTGTTCTCATGTGTTACTGTCCCTTTTAGGTTAAATCCATTTACTAAATTTATATCATAAACCAAGTATCCCTCTGAAATATAGTCTTTGCTTCTTTGTACATAATAATTTATTGTAGATTGAATATTGTCTGATGTTGTTGTTTCAAAATCTTCTTTATAGTTATTTACAGGTATTGCAATAAGTCCTTTTTCTTTTGAAAATAGTAAAGCCTTAGGATTTGTAAGTATTGAAGAAGTTGTTCTATTATCTCCTATAACTACATGTGAAATTTCTTTTGGATTTTCAACATCTGATACATCAAATAAAGCCATCTTCATTCCTACAACTTTAGCTGTCGTGCTTCTAACTCGTCCATAACTATCTCTATTTACAGTTTCCTTTGTTTCCATTCCGATTCCTATTAGATGATTTTCATCATAAGGGTGTAAATATGTGCTGTATCCTGGTATTTTTAATTCTCCTAATACTTTTGGTTTAGTTGGATCACTTAAATCTATTACAAATAGTGGATCTATTGTCTGATATGTTACAAGATATACTTTATTGCCCATAAATCTTGATGAATACATATTTTCACCTTTTGCTAGATAATCAGTTGCCCCTATTTGTTTTAAATCTTTATCAAATATTACAACTCTTGAGCCATCTTGATAATTTGATAGAGCCACTCTTAAATTGTTATTATACTCATCAACTGAATATTGATTTATTGTCTTTCCTTTTACATTAGCTTTTGTTTTGTATTCTATTTCTCCATTATCTAAAATGCTAAATTTATATATGTCTGTATAATATCCATATTCTTTATCTTCACTGTTCCAAAGGAATGGTCCAAGTGCTCCTTTTATTCCATAAAGTGATGATAGTGGTGGCACACTTCCATATCCACCTTCATATTTTTGATTTAATAAGTATATTGCATTCTCTGATACATAAGCATTAGATATATCTATCAAATATGAATTTAATTTAACATTTTCTTTTGCATTATTTAAATCCACATATGATATTAAAGTTTGTTTTCTTGTTTTTATATCTGTTAAATATTTAATATTTTCTAAATCCAAGCTTTTTTTACCACTATCTTCCATGTAATATGTAATTACATGATCATTTTCTTTTCTTAAAGATCCTGAAGAAATTACATATAATTTATTGTCAATACATCTTGATGTATAATATGGCTCGTACATTGTATATGTTTTTATACGTTTTGGATTTTCTTTATTTGTAATATCATATATGCTAACTGTTGTATTATTATTTGAATTGTAATAATAGTATGTTCCGCTTGATGTTTCTGCAGAAATTACTATTAATTTATCTTTGTATAATATCAAATCTTCTGGTATTCCTTTAACTGATATTTTTGATGCAATTTTTAGATTTTGAGGTTCTCTTGCATCTGTTATTACAACAGTTGCTTCTGAAATTGAATATATGTAATCTCCGTCTGTTTTTATAATATCAGCCTCATCTACATTTTCAACTTGAATATTTGTCGTAGAATAATCTTTATTTGATGTCGTAGTTCTCTCCACAGCTGTTGTAGCTTTATTTGTTGCCAACGCATCTGTTGTTATTCCTTTACTTATAGAATAATCCATTTGTGGTACCATACGTCCACTATACCATATATCATCAAATCCTCCAGAAATAAGATATAATGGTGCTGCAAATACTCTTAAAACTTTTTCTGCTCTAACACTCTCCTCATATTTTAAGTCACCATATATTCTTTCAAGCTCTGTTTCCGACTTAACACTTCTAAGCTCTGTTGTATTTTGTACTTTTGAACATAATACAACGGTTCCTGCAATTATAGCTACAAGCACTATTACAAGAAATATACATAAAAATCTCTTAGATTTCAAAAAATCCCCTCCTTAAATTTATTTTTTCGATATAATTGTATACTTAAATACAAAAAAATGCAACACCTTAAATTAGATGTTGCATTTTTATTTCAATTTAATAGTTTATTCAACACTACGATTTGCTATTTCAATTGCTTTTTTAACTATATTACCACAAGTTTTAGAAGATACATTTCCCCATCCACCATCATTTTTCACTGTGTCATATACTCCAAGTTCCTTTGCAATTTCCTCTTTTAGATTTTCAGATATTAAACTACTTTTATTTCTAGACATCGCACTTACCTCCTCTATTTTATAGAGATAATTTTAGTATGTGCAATATTATATTTTTAAATCTAGAAATTATTTACTTAATATTTATTTCGCCAAATCTCGTCGGTGCTTTTGTTTGGCTATTCTAAATTTTAGGTTGTTATCGTTCCATTTGGTGTATTGATAATCATTAAAATATCTTCTTCTCTTCCATTTTCAGCATTTATATATACATAAAATTCATTATCTCCGCGTCTTTCCAGTAAATTCCCAGCATAAAATCTCAGTACCAAATTCTGTTGGAATAATTGCCAAATTTTGGCTTGTAACTTCAATTCTAGGATTTAATTTCGATTTAGCTCTTTCAACAGATATTAAATTTTTAGGAATTTGTCTATCGTGATGACAATTTAAATATCCCATTGTTTCAACTCCAAGTATTTCTCCATTATCAAGTGCAATTTTTACCTTTATCAAATCAGGATAAACTTTCACATCATCTTGGTTATATGCATAATTTATAACTACATTTCCATCCTGTTTTAAATAGTATGTCTCTTTCATGTTAGAATATCCTTTTTCATTTAGGAAATTTTTTCCAATTTCGATTGCTTGCTCATTTGATATTTGTTCTTCTCCAATTTCTCTATAAAAATTCATATATACAATATGTCCGCCTTTTTGAGAAATACTAATACTCTTTTGTTTATCATCTTGCTTTATTATGAAATTATATAGTGGTATATTTCCATTTTCCATAAGTCCATTACTTGATATGTTTTCATCAGATGCTCCCGTGAAATTTTTTGCAATTTCTCTTGCTTTATTTTCATCTATGTCTTCACCTGTAAGTCCTTTTCTTTCAGGGTTTGTCATGTGTTCAGAAAAAGCACCATCATATATTAATCCCGCATAATCGTGAAAAGCCTGCTCTATATTTCCAAAACTATCTTTTGAAATATTATCTACTTGTTGTGCAAATGCTATATTACCTTCTTTTGTAAGCTCTCCCCAACTTATCGTCCCTTGGTTTATTTCATTTGCAAGTTGATTTAATGTATCTTTTAATCCCACTGCATAATCGTGTAAATTTTCAAGATTTTTTAATTCTTCATCTGTCAAATCTTCTCCACGCATTGCTTTTTGCGACAAAGTATATCCATAATTGCTTACTTGATTTAAAAATTTTTGTGAATTTTGAAGTTCTTCTGTTTCTATTGGTAGTTGTGATAAAAATACAGATGCAAGATTCGCTTCACTCCAAACATTCGCAAGTGTTTCAGCTTCATGTTCTGCTGTTGATGTAATGCTAGACTTTGCTAGATATGTTTCTACTTCCTCCATGTAATTTATGAGCTCATAAAACGCTCTATTATACGAGTTTTCTGATGCTTGTCTAGCTTCTCTTTGTTTTTGATAAGTATATAGTCCAAGTATAATCACCGCAAGTAAAAGTCCAAGTGCAATCATAACAAGTGTAAACATATGTCTATCCCTTAAACGCTCTCTCCAATCTGCAAGTTTTGTTTTTAAATCTATCATAAATTTCTCCTCCAAATAATATTTTGTTATCTTTTGGGAATTTTATTCAAAAAGATTGACTTTTAATTTAAATCATTATATAATTATCATAGCTTAAGCAAATAATTTGAAGAGCATATTAAAACCCAGTGACCGTCATCACTGGGTTCTTACTATTTATTAATATCTTCTATAAACTCTATTACTAGAACAACTATATCAGATACAATAGCAATTATCTTTAGTATGTATTTGAAGAGCATATCTCTTACCTCCTTTCTCCCTTTTGGCGAAAGGCAAGTATATTATATCTTCAAAACTATTGTTTTTCAATCTAATTTTTTAAAATTTTTGTAATAATATCTCTTGCTGCGTTTGGCTTTGCAAATTTTTTTATATTTTCTCTTATTTTTTCTAATTTTTCATCATCATTTATAATGTCTCTTAGCTTCTCTGTTATATCATCATTTTTCTTTATGCTTATAGCAAGTCCATGTTTTTCTAAAAAATCTGCATTTTCTTCTTCTTGTCCTGGAATAGGGTTTACAGCAATTATTGGGTTACCGCATTGCCATACTTTCCGAGCTTGTTATTCCTCCTGGTTTAGTTATGACAATATCAGATATTGTCATAAGAGCTGGTACTTTATCTGTAAATTCTAATATTTTTACGTTTTCTTCTGCATTATATTTTTCAACAATTTCATTGAACTTATTATATATTTTTTTATTTTGTCCTGAAATTGCTATAACCTGTATATCCTTAAAGTCTCTCGCAAAACACTCAATAAAATCATAAACTCTCTTTGTTGCTAAGCCATACTTTCCACCTGCAAAAAAGAGAATAGTTTTAATATTATTCTTTAAATTGAACTCTTTTAAAGTTTTTTCTTTATCATATTCTATTAAAAATCTTTGTGATATAGGAATTCCAAAAGCAAATATTTTCTCTTTATCAATTCCATATTCTATGAGGTTTTCTTTCATATCCTCATTTGAAACAAAAAACAAATCTACATATTCATGCCTTACAAGCCATTGGTCATGTGAATGAAAATCAGTTAATACATTTGCAATTTTAGCATTTATTTTATTATGCTTTTTTAAAAATGCACACATTTGGGTCGAAAAAGGATGTGCAGATATTATGACGTCAGGATTTATTTCATTTATTAAATGTTTAAGTTTTATTGCCAGTATTTTATTTGAAGTTTTAGAAAATCTTGATATTGGTCCTTTATTTGAATGATTATATACTTCACCCCAAACAATAGGTGCTCTCCTTGCAATTTCATTATACGCTCCTGTTGTAAGTTTATTTACAACCTTATTCACATATTCCATAAAATCTATCATTTCAATTTCTACATTTGGATATTCTACTTCTATTGCTTCTTTTAATGCATTTGCAGCGCTTAGATGTCCTCCTCCATATTTTGCATAAAATATTAGTACTTTCATCTATTTCTCCTTGAATTATTATTTATATGAATTATTCTATCATAAAAAGAAAATTTAGTAAATATATATAGTAGCAAAAAAATAGCCGTGCGAAGGAGATGCACTTTTCTTCCAAAAACTTGGAGGAAGAAAACGTCCATCTCCGATAGAGCTCGGCGGACATTTATATTTTTATACAAAAACAAGGCACTATATAAATGCCTTGCTTAAATTTTTATAAATATAACTCTGGATTGTATGCCACATCATTTATTCTTATTTCAAAATGTAAATGTGGTCCTGTTGATCTTCCTGTGTTTCCGGCTTTTTGCAATTAAATCCCCAGCTTTAACTTGTGCGCCCACATGAGTAATTATTGAACTACAATGTCCATAATATGTTTGAACTCCATTTCCATGAGATATGATTACCAAATATCCATATCCACCACTGTTCCAGCCTGCATAAGTTACTGTTCCAGCAGCAGCTGCTTTTACTGATGTTCCTACTGGTACTCCATAATCTATTCCTTTATGATTTTTTCCCCATCTAGCTCCAAATCTTGATGTTATTGTTGCAAAAACAGGCTTATTGAATTTAATTCCTGCATCTTTATATCCAGTTCCTACAGACGCTGATTTAACTGCTCCACTACTTTTTTTAGCAACTACTACAACTTTTTTCTCAACATATAGTTCATCTATCGCTGTTTCTGTATCTGTCAACTCTTGTTTGTCTGTAACATATTTTTCTACAATTGATAGACTATCCATATTATCACTATTTTTTTCTTTTAATTCATCAACTATTTCTTCTGCTTCATCAAATGAAGAAACATATAATTTTTCTTCATTATCAACAGCTAAAGCATAGTATTTATAATATGTCGTTCCTTGAGCTATAACTTTTTCATATATTTCGTCATCATTTGTCTCTATTCCTCTTTTTAGGAAACATAGCTTGTATTCCGGCATATCATTTATTTGTACAAAAGCAACATTTTCTTCATTGCCATTTTCCATATATTCTAAAATCTTTGATTGAAGGGCTGCTCTATCTCTACTGTAACCTATATTTTCGCCTTTTAAGCTAACACTGTATATTGGTTTGTAAACGCACATGGCGATTACAAAGATTATTATACTACAAACAGCAATTAAAACTATTGCTTTTATGCTTGTCCTTAAACCAATTAATAATCTTCTCATATTTTCCTTTTAGCACTCCTTTATTAATTTCATCTTTTGCTACGGATAATTCGTCTTTCGTTTACTATTAGATTTTACATTAAACTGGATTTTTATTCAATTATTGTTTATTTTAATTTGCCTTATTTTTCTTTAATTTCCTTTTATTTACTCTTATTTTCTCTAATTTTCTAACTTTTTAAAATTCTTGTCTACCTTCTAATGCCTTTGTTAACGTTACCTCATCAGTATATTCTAAATCTCCTCCAACTGGAATTCCATGGGCAATTCTTGTAACTTTAACTCCAAGCGGTTTCAAAAGCCTTGAAATATACATTGCCGTTGCTTCTCCCTCAACTCTTGGATTAGTTGCTAAAATAATTTCTTTTATCTCGTTATTTCCTTGTATTCTATTTAATAATTCTTTTATTTTTATCTCATCAGGTCCAATTCCATTCATTGGCGATATAGAACCATGTAGCACATGATAAACCCCTTTAAATTCATGTGTTCTCTCCATTGCAATTACATCTTTTACATCTTCTACAACACAAATTATACTCTTGTCTCTCTTAGGGCTACCACATATTGGACATGGATCTGTATCAGAAATATTAAAACACTCAGAACAATATTTTAAATTTGCTTTAGCATTTGTTATAGCATTTATAAATTCTGTTACGTCCTCTTCACTTGCATCTAACATATGAAACGCAAGTCTTACGGCTGTCTTATGTCCAATGCTTGGAAGTTTTTCGAATCCTTCTATCAGTTTTTCTATTGATGGCGAATAATATGACATGTTTATTGTTTTCTCCTTGTTATATTTAATCTCTTGATTTCGAAAAAGAAGCGAGTAGTACTAGGCATTTCAAATCAGAAAAACGGAGGCATACTAGTGTACGTTGAGCATTTTCTGTATTTGAAATAACGACGTAATACGATGCTTATTTTTTGAAATCATTTTACATTAGTCCAGGGATGTTGTACTTTCCAAAACTTGCACTTTGAGCAACATCAACCTTTTTTAACGCCTCGTTAACACAAGTTAAGATTAAATCTTCTAGCATTTCTACATCCTCTGGATCTACAACATCTTTTTGTATTTTTATTTCTTTTACTTGTTTTGCTCCGCTTACTTTTACGCTTACTGCTCCACCACCTACTGTTGCATCAAATTCTTTTGCTGTTAATTCTTCTTGTGATTTTTCCATATCAGCTTGCATTTTCTTTGCTTCTTTCATTAGTTTATTAATATTCATTCCTCCAAAACTTGCTCCTCCTGGGAAGCCACCTCTCTTTGACATGTTTCTTTCCTCCTCTTTAAATTTAAAATATTTACATATATTCTTTCTAGCCAAACGCAGGAGTTTTGTTTTCAAAAAATTAAAATAATGTGGAATTGAGAATCATTGAGCATAAAATTTCTTGTTCAAATTAAAAGGAAAGATTCCAGGTTTATCGACATGGAAACTGTTTTAATTTGAATTAGAAATTATGCAAAATTATTCGATTTACTCATTTTTGAGATTTTTTAAAACAAACACTCCAACGAGATTTGGCGGAAACTTTATTCATCTACAATATTTATTGGGATGTCTAATGAACTTAAAATATCATCTTCATCATTTTGTTGATTTACTTCTTCAATTTTCTCTTCTTCTTTTATCTCAGGTACACTTAATTTTTGCACAGATTCTTGTTTCATTCCGCTAGCATCTTCAAACTTTATTTGCATTGTTTTTCCACACATCATGGATATTTCTTTTGTCAAAAGATTCATATTCTCTGATTGTTTTAATAATCTTTCTCTAAAATCATTTAATCCGTTATGAAATCTTATTACTACTGTCATATCATTTATTTCTACCGCTTCTGTATTAACAAGATTTGCATATAGCATAACTTTTCCTTGCTTCTTTAAATCATTAAGCACTCCTTGCCAATTTGTAATAGCTGTTCCACTCGATACTTTTGCAGTCTCTTTTTGTTTTGTAATTTGCGCTTTTACCTCTTTTGGTTTTTCTTCTTGTCTTATTTCAACTTTTGGAGGTGTATAAGCTCTTGGCTCTAGTGTTTCATATTCTACTCTTTGTACCGTTTGCGCTTGAGACACTGTTCCATTATTTACCGTTACTTTGCCTGATTTAACAATCTCTTCTAGTTTTTCTATCCTATCTTCTAATCCTAATGTATCTTGTTTTACGCAAAGTTTGATTATTTCTGTTTCAAATATTATAGTCTTTTGAGATGATAATTTCATCTTGTTCTCAAGCTCAGATAACTTATATATTATATTTATAAGCTCTTCCTTAGAAACCTTCTTTGCTAGTTCAGCAATTTTCTTTAGTTCTTCTTCACTATATATATCATTTTTTTTGCTCACTTTGTACATGAGTATATCTTTTGTATGTTTTATCATTTCCCAAAGAAAATTTCCTAAGTCTTTTCCTTCGTCTAGTACATTATTCATTGCATTTAAAGATTTTTCAATATCTCTTTCAACTATTCCTTCTATAATATTATTGACATAGACAAACTTAGGAATACCCACTAAATCTTTAATTTTATTCTCATCTATGTTTGTTTCACCGATCTTGCAAGCATCTTTCAAGTATGCTTAGTGCATCTCTTGCTGCTCCTTCTGAAAGTGTCGCAATAATGTTTAATGCAGGTTCTGTAATTTGTATTCCACTTTCTTCGCATACAACCTTCATTCTCTTTATCAAATCTTCATTTGAAATCTTTTTGAAATCAAATCTTTGACATCTTGAAAGGATTGTTGCAAGCAGTTTTTGTGGTTCTGTTGTGGCAAGAATAAATTTTACATGTTCAGGTGGTTCTTCTAGTGTTTTTAAAAGAGCGTTAAAAGCTCCTGTTGAAAGCATATGAACCTCATCTATTATATATACTCTATATTTTGCAAGTGTAGGAAGAAAATTAATTTTTTCTTTTATACTCCTAATATCTTCTACACTATTGTTTGATGCTGCATCCATTTCTATTACATCTGTAAGTGTTCCTTCTAAGTTTGCTTTGCAAATTTCACATTCATTACAAGGCTCACCATCTTGCGGATTTAAGCAGTTTATTGCTCTTGCAAGTATTTTTGCTGTAGAAGTTTTTCCTGTTCCTCTTCCACCAGTTAAAAGATATGCATGTCCAACTCTTCCAGATTTTATTTGATTTTTTAAAGTTTGTGTTACATGCTCTTGTCCTACCACTTCACTAAAAGTTTTAGGTCTAAATTTTCTATATAGTGCTGTATATGCCACCTTTGTTCCCCCTTATATCTTAAAATCTAACTTCTCCGTGGAAAGTAACTTCCACATAAAAGGTTCTACTTATCGCTGCTTCCTTCCGGACCTGACGAGATTCGTAAATTTTTATCGAAAATTACTCTCCACGCAAAAGTTAGATTTCTTTTCATATTATATACTTTTTTTTTATTTTTGACAACACTTTTTTAATTTCTTTTGAAAATTACATCTGAAAAATCTGTTTTTTCAAGGCTTGCTTTTCCTTTTTGGATAATATTTTCTACTGGCAAATCTAATGTTAAAGTTCCAGTATATTTTGTTCCTGATACAAGATCTATTGATATATCAAAAGACATATTAAACTTTATATCTTCATAACTTATATTTGCTTTTGCAAGCATTGTTCCTTCATGTCTTATTTCTTCTTCATCAGATGAATATTTTCCGTAAATTTTGATTGCTAATTCTGAAAGTTACTACCCCTCCTTGATTTGATATAAGTAATTCTTTCATATTAGTATTTTCATTTCCTGTAAAGGTCAATGAATCTCCTGCAATATATTCTTCTAAATATTCATAATTTTTGTTTTCTTCTTTACTTGGTCTATAAATAACCACTGTTCCTTTACTTTCATTATTAATTTTAAAATTATCTATTGTTATATTTTTTATAATTTCAGTTTCTCTATAGTTTTTATTTTTTGATATATGTAAATAAATATCATTGTTTTGAACTAAATCGTAATTCCATGTTGCTTCTCCATCTGTGCTTAATCCTTCAGCTGTACTTACTATTACAGTTTCAGATAATTCAAATGGCATATTGTGTTCACCCTCAACTTCGTATTTAAGCATTATTAAGCATATAATCGTTACAATTAATGATATAATAAATACGGCAATAAAAAAATTTATTATTTTTCTAAATTTTTTTTGAAATTCTTCCATGTAAAACTTAAAACCTTTCTTATTTTTAACTTGTCACATTTTTAGTTTGCGTAATTCTTTAAAAAAATCTTTTAAGATTTTTTCACATTCTTCTTGCAAAATTCCTACTTCACATTCTACTTTATGATTAAATGTATAATCTTCAAATAAATTAAATACCGAGCCACAAGCTCCTGTTTTTGGATCTAAAGTTCCAATATACACTTTTTTTATTCTTGAGTTTATCATTGCTCCTGCACACATTGTACAAGGTTCAAGTGTAACATACATTTCACAATCTTCAAGTCTCCACGCATTTAGTTTTTTGCTTGCCCTTTGTATTGCAAGTATTTCTGCATGTTTTGTTGTATCTGCCTTTGTTTCTTTTAAATTATGTGCTCTTGCAATTATTTCTCCATTTTTTACAATTATAGCTCCCACTGGCACTTCTAGTTTTTTATATGCTTTTTTTGCCTCTTTAAGAGCTTCCTTCATAAATTTTTCTTCTATGATAATCTACTCCTTAAATTAATTCTACACCAAAATTACGCCTAAATTATTTCATATTTTTTAAAACTTGGTGTGCCCAGGCGGACTCGAACCACCATCGGCCGCTTAGGAGGCGGCTGCTCTATCCTGCTAAGCTATGAGCACATATAGCTATAACTAATATTGAAACCTAAAATATTCAAATTAATTGTCAACAAGTTGTCAAAACTTTCTCTATTATAATAATATATTTTCTTAAAAAAATCAATAGATTATATTACTAATTAATTATACTTTAATTTATGTAAATTAAAGTATTGACGAATTTAAGTTTATATTATACAATACGTTTATCGTTAAGTTTTTAACTTAAGAAGGAGGAAACACAATGAGCGTTAGAAAAGCAGTTATACCAATAGCTGGATTTGCGACCAGATTCTTACCTGCATGTAAAGCAGTTCCAAAATGTATGCTTACAATTTTAGATAAACCTATAATTCAATACATAGTTGATGAAGCTGTAGAATCTGGAATAGAAGAAATAGTTCTAGTAATTGGTCGTAAAAAGAACGTTATTCAAGATTATTTTACAGAAGATAATGAACTTAAAGATTTCTTAATTGAAAGAGGAAAAGAAAAATTTATACTCCAAATAACAAATCTATCTAGGGGTGCAAAAATACATTTTATTGAACAAGATGGCGGAGCTAAAGGTTTAGGTCATGCTATATATCAAGCAAAAGATATAATTGGAAATGAGCCTTTTGCAATTCTATATGGAGATGTTGTATTTCATGGAGAAAAACCTTGCTTAAAAGAAATTATAGAAAAACACGAACAATGTGGCGGTTCTGTAATTGGTGTTGAAAAAGTAGATTGGAAAGATGTTCCTAAATACGGAAATGTATCAGGTGTTCAGATTTCTGAAGGTTTCTATAAAGCTGAAAAACTTCAAGAAAAACCACAAATTGAAGAAACAAAATCAAATTTAGCTATCTCTGACAGACATGTCCTTATGCCACAAATCTTCGACTTTCTTGCTCAAACAAAGCCTGGAAAAGGTGGAGAAATTCAAGTAACCGATGCATATAATGCAATGGTTAATACAAAAGAAGGCGTTTATGCTTATGATTATAAATGTAAAAGATTTGATTCTGGAGATAAACTAGGTTTTGTTATGGCAGCTGTTGATGAAACATTAAATAGACCTGAACTTAGAGATTCTTTCATTAAGTTTTTAAAAGGATTAGATATTTAATTATAATTTAAACCACCGTATACATATCAATAATACGGTGGTTTATTTTAAACTAGCCATCCTCCATCTACAGTAATGACTTGTCCTGTTATATATTTATTTTCAATTAATAATTTAACACAATTTGCAATGTCATCAGGTTCGCCTATCCTTTCAAGAGGTATGTTATTTTTAATATCAATTACTTCTTCTTTTGAGAGTTCACTATTCATAGATGTATCTATTATTCCTGGAGCTATTGCGTTAACTCTAATATTTGATGGACCTACCTCCTTTGCAAGAGCCTTAGTCATACCTATAATTCCAGCTTTTGTTGCAGAATAATGTACTTCGCAAGCTCCTCCATTAGTTCCCCATACAGATGAAATATTTATTATACATCCATTTTTTTCGCGTATCATAGATGGCAATACTTCTCGAGTCATATAAAAAACTGATGTTAAATTAATATCTATCATATTTTGCCAATCTTCATCTGTTAAATCTGTAAACATTTTTATCTGTGAAATTCCTGCATTATTTACTAATATATCAATTTTTCCATATTTTGCAAGAACATATTTTATCATTTTTTTAACTTCTTCTATTTTAGAAACATCTGCTTTAAATATATCTATTTCAATTCCATCTTTTATAAGTTCGCTTTGTAAACTTTTTGCTGCTTCTTCTGACTTGTTATAATTTGCTATTACCCTTATGTTATTTCTAGCAAGCATTTTAGCACACGCTCTTCCTATCCCTCTTGATGCACCTGTAATTATTGCAACTTTTTGCATAATCTTCTCCTCTTTCTATACAATAAAAAAAGCCAAGAATTAAGATTCATTCAAAACTCTCGACCTTTTATGGAGCCACTTGCCCGAATCGAACGGGCGACCCACGCATTACAAGTGCGTTGCTCTACCATCTGAGCTAAAGTGGCATTGGTGACCCGTACGGGAATCGAACCCATGTCTCCGCCGTGAAAGGGCGATGTCTTAACCGCTTGACCAACGGGCCATTGGTGAGCTATCCGCGACTCGAACGCGGGACAACTTGATTAAAAGTCAAGTGCTCTACCACCTGAGCTAATAGCCCATGTCACCAATATTTTTATATATAAACGGTCACTAAAAAATAACCGCTTATATATATTACTACAAATTTTGCAGAATGTCAACATTTTTTCGAAATTTTGTAAAATTTTTTCATTTTTTCTCAAATGCACCTAATAAATATATACAATCAACAATAATACTTTTATAAATTTTTATATTATTGATGTTATTTGTTAAGTTCTTTTAGCACTTCTTCTACATCTATTCCATGAACTTCACAAGCTTCTTCTAATGTTTCCCCTTGTGATGCCGGACATCCTAAGCAGTGCATTCCTGCATTCATTAATATTTCCGCTTTTTCTGGTGCCATTTCTAAAATCTCACCAATTGTCATATCTTTATCTATTTGCATTATATACTCCTCCTTTTCTCTAACATAATAATTTTACCACAAATTTTCAAAAAAGTATAGACAAATCAAAAAAAATGTTGTATTATATCGATTGTAAGATGATTTTGTATATCTTTTTATAAAGGTGGTGATTTTATTTAGCCATTTAGTAATTATATTTTTTATATCATTTATTATAAATCTTTTTATCATTTTTTATTCTTTGTATTTGTTTCTTGACGGCATTCTTTTCAAGAATTTACACAAATCGAATTTAAATATTCAAAGATTTTAATTAAATATTTTATGGAGGTTTTTACTTATGTTTGTAAACACTTTTTATAGGCGAGTATTATTTAACTTTCTGTGTATTACTGTCACTTCTTTCATCTGCTATTTTCTATTTAAAGACCTTTATACATCTAATGAAATAATTATTTCTTTTGCAGTTCATCCATTTAATATTTGTAAAGAATATCCCAAAGTATGGTATTATATTAAACTTGTATACATTCCTGTTACACTTATTTCATCTTTAATTTGCATCAATATTATTTATTCATTAATTTTTACTAAGAAAAAAATTTTTAAAAAAATATCTAATATAAAAAAATCAGATTTATATATAGAAATTTTTAATGAAACAACTCAAAATTTAATTATCCCTGAATCCGGACTTTATCAAAATTTTCTAATTACAGGCACAATTGGTTCAGGAAAAACGAGTTCTGTAATGTACCCCTTTACAAGGCAATTAATACAGTACAAACACAAAAATCCATATAAAAAACTTGGAATGCTTATTTTGGATGTAAAGGGAAATTATTATTCACAAGTAAAAAAATATGCCGAATATTTTGGAAGAGAAAATGATCTAATTGTTATCGAAATTCGGTCGGGAATATAAGATACAATCCTTTAGATAAGCCAAATCTTAAACCTACAATTTTAGCAAACAGACTAAAAACTATATTAACCTTGTTTTCTAAAAACAACAGCGAGAGTTACTGGTTAGATGAAGCAGAAAAAGTTTTAACCGAATGCATCAAACTTTGTAGATTATATAACGATGGATATGTTACATTTTTTGAAATACACAAACTTGTCACAATTCCTAATTATTATACTGAAAAAGTCAAAGTACTTAGAGAAAAATTTTTATCTGGGGTCTTCTCTCATACGGCACTTCACGATTTACTCTCTGCTATTGAATTTTTTGAAAAAGAATTTAATTCATTAGATAGTAGAACTTTAGCAATTTTAAAATCAGAAATAACCAGAATTACAAATGCTTTTATTTCAGATTATGATATTCTAAATATATTTTCCCCAGAAAAAGAAAAACTTAATTTCTATGGTTTTGAAGATGTTGTAAATAGTGGAAAGATTGTTGTTTTAAATATGAATATTTCTGAATATAGTAATCTTTCAAAGATAATTGCCGCATATTTAAAGTTGGATTTTCAAACTGAGGTTATGGCGAGACTTGCTAAAAATAACAATTATATTAGATCAGTTGCTTTTATTAGTGATGAATACCATGAATATATAACCGATACAGACGCGAACTTCTTTGCACAGTCACGAGAAGCAAAATGTATAAATATTGTTGCAACACAAAGTTATACTTCACTCTTAAATTCATTAAATAATCAGTATACTACAAAAGTTATAATTCAAAATTTAATAAATAAATTTTGGTTTAGAACTGATGACACTTTCACTATTGAAGATGCTCAAAAGCAACTTGGTAAAGAAGAAAAAACAAAATATTCAAAAAGCTCATCAGAAAGTTCAAAATATTTAAATAGTACATCCTATCTTTCAAGTTTTTTAAGCTCTGACAAGCCAAATTTTTCAGAAAGCTTAAACACTTATACTCAATTTGATTTTATCTATGATACCAATTTTTTTACTCAAAAATTAGATACGTTCACCTGCTTAGCATTTTTATCCACAGGAACTGGCATTCTTCCGCCACAAAAAGTAAAATTAATTCCTTATTTTATTTTAGATAAAGACATAAAGTAAGGCTCATAATAGCCAAACGCAGGAGTTTTGTTTAAAAAATTATCAAAATCATCTTACAAATTTGTTTTAATGGAGGTTCTATATGAACAAAAAAACTTTATATCATATAATCTATATTTTAATAATTACAATTGTACTTATCTTTACATTAAGTAATTTGTCTTTTGCAGGTTATCCAAAGCTTGTAAATAAACTCTTAGAAGCTTTTGATAAAGTAAAACATTATCTTGTTGCAATAGCCACTCCTGCTACAGCTGTTGCGATTGCTTCTGGATTTTTAATGCAAAAGTTTAGCTTTGGCGATGAAGAAAGAATTAGAAAAGGAAAAAAACTAATAAAAACTTCTATAATTTCTTACGCATTCATTTTGTTACTTGACCTAATTATAAATTTAATCGAAACACTCGTTGGTTAGGAGGCGCATCTTGAATTCTACAACAAATTCAATTATTACAACAATCACTCAAATTTTTAAAAGTCTATTTTCATCTATCGATGATAATATTTACTCTGCCCTTGATAAAATTTCGTTTATTGACACTTCTATAATGCATTCTCCATATCTAGAAAAGATACTTGGTACAAATTCTTCTACAAGTATTTTATTAATTGCAAACAGCCTTCTTATTGGATTTATAATTTACTTTGCAATAAAATTATTGCTTTCAAATTATTCAATAGGAAGGCCTCAAAACCCATATAAATTTGTTATAAAAATTATAATTGTAGGACTCTTTATGAATAGTAGTTTCTTTCTATGCGAGCAATTAATAAATATAAATAGCATTCTATCCTCTACAATTAGATCAATAGGTAGTCAGTTTTTAGGCATTGATATTTGTTTCTCAAAACTTATAGAAATTTTGAACTCCATTGTTTCTTTAGAAGAGGAAACTCAAAGTGTTTTTTCTATCGATGGTATTATCAAGACTATAGTTTCTGTAGGATTTCTAAATTTAATTTTTATATTTTCAGTAAGATATATTTTAATAAAAGTATTTGTACTTCTTTCTCCTTTTGCAATATTGTGTACCTCACTTGACTCCACAATAAATTTCTTTAAATCTTGGATAAAATCTTTTATATCTTTGTTATTAATTGAATTATTTTCCTCACTAATACTCATTGTAATGTTTTCTATTGAATATAGTCCATCAGATATTGTATCAAAGCTGTTATTTATTGGCTCTATATTTGCTCTAATGAAGGTAAATTCATATGTTAGAGACATTGTTGGTGGTATTAGTTTAGATATACAAAATTCTATGTATATGCTTAGAGGAATGACAAAATTTAGATAATTTTTGTTTGCATATTAATATTATTTAAAACTTATTTATTGTCACTATATATAGCCATGCGAAGGAGTTGTACTTTTTCTGAAAACTTGCAAAAAAATGTCCAACTTCGTTAAAGCTTGACGGAAATTCTATCTTTATTATAAAGGAGGTCCTTAAGTTTATGAAATTTATAATTCCACAAAACTATGATTTTTCCAGCAAATTATTTGGTTTCATCGACTATTCTACTGCAATATTAAATGTTTTTTTATTTACATTAATATTTTGTATTATTAATTTTATCAAAATTACATTTATTATCAAAATGTTTTTACTTATAATATTTTATTTACCAATTCTTTTATTTAGTATTATTGGATTTAATCATGAAAACATTGTATATGTGATGTTGTATATTTTTAAATATATACATTCACAGAAGCATTATTTGTTTAGATAATTTAACTTACATGTCTCAATTCTTTCCTTTATCCTTGCCTATTTGAGTTTTCTAAACAAATTCAATAAATTTTCATAACTAGATTTTTACTTTTTATTTATTATAATACAAAAAATGGAGTCCTTTCTTGAACTCCATTTTACTAATAAAAGTTTTATAATTAAATGTTTTTATATTTTCTATATCCAACAAATGATATTGCTCCAACTATAATTGTTCCTATACCTAAAAATATTATTAAATCATTTTCCCCTGTTTTAGGTAATTTTTCTTTGTTAGTTTTTGTTGTATCTGTTTTTGTTGTGTCTGTTTTTGTTGTATCTGTTTTTGTTGTGTCTGTTTTTGTTGTGTTTGTCTTTGTTGTATCTGTCTTTGTTGTATCTGTCTTTGTTGTGTCCGTCTTTGTTGTATCTGAATTTGTTGGTATTTCAGTTGCAGTTTGTTTTATTGATATAGTAACTTCTTTATTTCCTTCAGTATATGTTTGTAGAGAATCACTATGAAGTGTTATACCAGATACTGTTATTTTTATATTAGTACCTGCTGTCGCACTTTCCTTTACTTTGAATGTTAGTTGATACAAATTTGCGTTTTTTATTGTTTCAGAAGTATTACACATAATTGTTATTCCTTTTCCAGCAACTGTATTTTGTCCTAAATCAATCCATTTACTATCTGCAACCTTTGATTCTATCAATTCTAATTTTGTTTCATCATAACTAACCACTGCTTCTAGACCATTAATTCCTTCTTCGCAATTTCCTGATATTATTATATTAAAGCTATCCCCTTGTTTTAATTCTGTTTTATTAGCAGTGACTGTTACAGTACCTGTTGCAGCATTACTATTTACCATCATATTTGATATCGCGATTATAATTATAAGTATTCCTGTAATTAAACGTTTTTTCATTTTTTACCTCCATATATAACGTTCTTTTGTTCATGCACATTTAAGTAATTATATTATATTCTTTTTTATACATTATTTTTTAAATACTATTATTATAAAGTTGAAATTTTACCAAGTCTATATAAATTAATTTTCATTATGTCTCTAATATCAACTTGTCCATCACCTGTAACATCTGCTACATTATAACTGCTTTCTGTTAATGTTTTCTTTCCTAATCTATGTAGATTTATTGCCATGATATCCTTGATATCTATGTTTCCATCTCCATTTACATCTCCAAGTTTTTGTTCTTCAACACTGTTTTTTTCGACAGTTATACTTTGTTGTACTGATTTTGTAACATTATCTTCTTCATAACTTACTGTTACTCTTGTCTGTCCTTTTGTTAAATTATTTCCGCCTATTAATGTATAATTTGATATTTCTTTTGATGTATTATTATCATATTTTGCTTTTACTACCATTCCTGTAGCATCAAAGTTTTCACCTTCACTATATACTGTCTTTATTGGTTCTATTGTTATTTCGATATCTGCTAATTTCTTTTTTACAACTATTATTGTTTGTGTTACTGTTTTTGTTACTCCATCTTCTGTATAACTTATTGTTACACTTGTTTTTCCTACTGCTAGATTATTTCCATCTGTTATTGTATAATTTGTTACATTGCTAGTTGAACCATTGTCATATGTTGCTGTTACTACCATTCCTATTTTATCAAAGTTTTGTCCTTCTATATACTCTATTTTTGTTGGTGCTGTTGTTATTGCTATACCTAATAATTTCTTTTGTACTATAGTTATATTTTGTGTCGTTGTTTTTGTTATGTCATTTTCTGTATAACTTATTGTTACATTTGTCTTTTCATTTGTTAAATTGTCTCCATCTGTTATTGTATAATTTGTTACGTTGCTAGTTGAACCATTGTCATATGTTGCTGTTACTACCATTCCTGTAGCATCAAAGTTTTGTCCTTCTATATAACTTGTTTTTGTTGGTGCTTTCGTTATTTCTATACTTGATAATTTCTTTTGTGCTACTGTTATTGCTTGTGTTTTTGTTTTAGTTAACCCATCTTCTGTATAACTTATTGTTACATTTGTCTGTCCTACCGTTAAGTTGCTTCCATCTATTACAGTATAATCTGTTACTTCTTTACTTGTATTATTGTCATATATTACAGATATTACCATTCCTGTAGCATCAAAGTTTTGTCCTTCTATATAACTTGTTTTTGTTGGTGCTTTCGTTATTGATATATCTTTAAATTTATATATGTTAGTTATATTTACAACCTCATTATAATCTCTTGAATTTCCTAATTTATCTTTAACTTTAATTAATATATTTTGTGTCTTTGTATCATAGCTTTTTGAGTTACTTGCTTGCCATGTTGTTCCTCCATCAAAGCTATATGCATTATCTGCCAATCCACATCCATCATCTGTTGCATTTACAGTAATTGTAACATTTCCTTTTGTATATTCAACAGGAGGATCTTTTTCCACACTATTTATTACTGGTCCTTCTCTATCAATATTATTAACTTCAATTACTTGTGTTGTCAAATTTCCTACAGCATCATATACATGAATATATTTAGTCATGTTTTGAGACGTACTTATTACTTTTTGTTGTTGTTGATTATTTAATTCCAATTTTTCAAAAGAACTGAAGTCGGTTGGTGGATTTGCTGAATTGCTTATACAGTAAGCTCCCAATCCAACCCCATTATCTTGCATATTTATAGTTATTGTAACTTGTGGTCCATTTGTTGGTGTTGTAATATCTTTACTTATAGTTACAACTGGAGCAGTATCATCTGTAGTAACACTATAAGGTTCAAATGATTGAGTTCCATCACTAATTGTTGCTGCTTCTGCCCATGATTTTAAAGGTGAATCACTTGTACAATATGTTCTTACTTTTCCATTTGATTTCGCTACAGATGCGCCAGTCCACAAAAACGATGCATTGTCAGAAGAAGTATCGATATTTGTAGCTGATTTTGAAACAATAATTTTATTAACTAAAATACAATATCCAAATGCTTTACTTCCTATTCTTGTTACACCATTAGGTATAATTATTTCTTCAATATTTTTAAATCCATAAAAAGCGAAGTCTCCTATTCCAGTAATCCCTTCCTTTATTTCTATTTTCTTTGTTGTTTCATAAACATATAACATGTATGGATTTGTATTAGTTTGTGTCTCTGTGTCCACTACGTAATCCGGCATATTTCCTGTTCCACTTATTGTTAATGTATTAGTTGTCGTGTTATAATCTGCCGTAACCGTCGATGACAAATCCCAATGTGTTGGATTTGCTGCATCAGAAAAAACCGTAAGTTTTGTTTCTGGTAATATCGTTATCAATGGTATTATTATTTGCATTATTAAAGCTATTGATAACATTATTATTACTTTTTTCTTTTTTTCCATTTCTTTCTCTCCTTTATATAATTATTTCACTATATATGATAACATTTAAAAAAAAGAAAAGCAAGTATGATTTTTTTTTACTTTTTTTTACAATTCATATTTCCCTTAAATAACTAGGGGTTTCAAGTTTTTACTAAAATATTACATTTTTATTACATTTTTATTACAAAAATATTACATTTTTATGCTTATTATTTATCATTAATGTTTAACTAATGTTTCAAGTATTATTTTTAATTAATTTCATTTTTGTTTTCTATTTTATTGTTTTTTTCTCCATAAAATGATATAATTTTTGCTATACAAAAGAGATAAATATTTTTATGGAGGAGATTAAAATGAAACTAGAGCAAAGCGAAGAAGCTTCACTATTTAGTACGACAAAAATACCAGATATATTTTTTTCAGAGTATTTATCTCAATCTACTGGAGATAACATTAAAGTATATCTATATATCTTATTTCTATCAAAATATGGAAAAGATATAAAAATAAATGATTTATCAAAGAAACTTGCTCTTCCTTTTCAGGCTTTACAAGATGCGCTTAAATATTGGGAAGAACTTGGACTTATAACTAAAAAAGGAACTGGATTTATAATAAATAATCTGCAAGAAATAGAACTTCATAAGTTGTATAAACCAAAAGTATCTCTATCTGCTGAAGATATCGAAAGAAATGAGAAAAATAAATATAGAGCAAGTTCGATTGAAACAATTAATAGAACTTTCTTTCAAGGGCTTATGGCACCATCTTGGTATGCAGATATCAGTCTATGGTATGATAGATACGGTTTTGACGAACAAGTTATGATTGCTCTATTTCGCTACTGTTTAAAACAGTCTGCTCTTCATAGAAATTATGTACAAGCTGTTGCAGATGCTTGGTCAAAAAGTAAAATAAAAACCTTTAGTGATTTAGAGATTTATTCCCAAAAGCAAGATGTGCTACATAAAACCGAAAAAATTATTCAGAAAAAACTCGGACTTCAAAGACCACTTACTGAATTTGAAAGAGGATATATTGAAAAATGGATTATTGATTATGCTTATACACTTGATATTATAGAGATTGCGCTAAAAAAATCAACATCTAAGTCAAGCTTTTCATTCGATTATTTTGACAAAATAATTACTGATTGGCATGATAGAAATTTAAAAACTGCAAATGATGTTCAAAACTTTTTAATAGAATTTAAAGCACAACAGAAAAATAAAAAAGAATTTGAAAAGAAAGCAAAATATAATAATTTTGAACAACGTTCTTATGAAAATTTTGATAATCTATACGCAAATAGTCAAAATTAAAGGAGGTGCATTTGCCTTTGAGTAATCAAACTCTAAATACTTTATTAAAAGAATATGAAAAAAAGAAATTTAAAGCTGATTTAGCATTTGAAAACGCTAGAAACAATTTTTATAGTTTGCATCCAGATATTGCAAAAATAAATAGTGAACTTAATAAAACAGCTCTTGACATTTCAAAAGCTATTTTAAGCAAAGATGAAATTAAAGTTAGAGATTTAAAGAAATATTTCAATGATTTAAAATTTAAGAAAGAAAGATTATTAGAAACTGTGCACATTCCTGAAGAAGCAAAAGAACCAATTTATGAATGCATGGTATGCAAAGATACTGGATATGTAACAGATTCAAATAATAGAACTGTACTTTGTAATTGCATAAAGCAAAAAATATTTGACATAGAATTTAATAAATCAAATATTGGTAATCTTGAAAAAGAAAACTTTGATAAGTTTGATTTAAGTCTATATTCTGATGAAATTAATGAAAAAAAATATAATGCAAAAATTTCTCCAAAGCAAAATATATTAAATATAAAATCTATTGCAGAAAAATTTGTAGAAAATTTCGAAAGTCCTGATGAAAAAAATTTACTATTTTTAGGAAATACTGGACTTGGAAAAACATTTTTATCTAATTGTATTGCAAAAGAAATATTGGATAAAGGAAAGACCGTGCTATATCAGACTTCTCCTATTATGCTAGATTCAATTATTGATTATAGATTTGGTAAATCCGATTTAAAAGAAGTTTACGATAATATAATAAATGTAGACTTACTTGTAATAGATGATCTCGGTGTAGAGTCCTTAAATTCAGTAAAAATATCTGAATTATTTAATATAATAAATGCAAGATTATTAAATCAGAATAACAAAACGAAAAAAACAATAATTTCTACGAATTTAAATATGAATAATTTATTTGATACTTATGGAGAAAGAATATTTTCAAGAATCGCATCTTATTATAATGTGTGTAGATTCTTTGGAGATGATATCCGATTAAGTAAATTAATGAAAAAATAGGAGTTAAAAATATGGATGAATGTTTCTTTTGTAAATGTATAAATAAAAATGATTTTGAATTAGAAAATGAACTTGCTATTGCAAGATTTGATGACTTTCCTGTAAACCAAGGACATCTTGAAGTTATACCCAAAAGGCATGTTAAGGATTGGTGGGAAACAACTCTTGAAGAAAGAATTGCAATTTTTAATCTTCTTGATAAAGCAAAATCAATTTTAGATGAAAGATATCATCCAGATGGATATAATATAGGTATGAATTTAGGTGAAAAAGCCGGGCAAAGTGTAATGCATTTGCATGTTCATCTAATTCCAAGATACTCTGGCGATGTTCCAAATCCACGAGGCGGTGTAAGAGGAATTATTCCTGATAAACAAAGTTATTAATTAAATATCTAAAAGTCATGTTCTAAAAAACATGGCTTTTTTGTTGTCCTATTTTTATCACCATTTTACGTAAATTTAATATTATAAATTAAGACATATTGAAAGGAACAGACTATGAAAGAAATTTTAAAAGTTAAAGATATCAAAAAAACTTATCAATCAAAAAATGGTGAAATAGAAGCAATATCTGGAATCAGTTTTAATGCATATGAAGGGGAATTCATAAGTATTATAGGTCCAAGTGGCTGTGGAAAATCAACATTACTTTCAATAATCGCTGGTCTTGAAGATAAAACCGAAGGTGAAATATATATTGATGGAGAACTAACTAACGGTGTTTCTCCATATATTGGTTATATGCTTCAAAAAGACAGCCTTCTCGAATGGAGAACTATTCTAAACAATGTAATGTTTGGTCTCGAAATCAGGCATATTAGGACAAAAGAAAATGAAGATTATGCAATAGAACTACTAAAAAAGTATGGGCTTTATGATTTTAAAGATAAATACCCATCAGAGTTATCCGGTGGAATGAGACAAAGAGCCTCTCTTATCAGGACACTTGCAGTTCGTCCTAAAATTTTGTTACTCGACGAAGCTTTTTCAGCTTTGGATTCCCAGACAAGAATGATGGTAACAAATGATATTTACAATATCTTAAGAGCAGAGAAAATCACTGCACTTATTGTAACACACGATATTTCAGAAAGTATCAGTATGTCAGATAGAATACTAGTATTAACCAATAGACCGGCAATTATAAAGCAAATTCACACTATTAATTTTGAGATGGAAAACAGAACACCTATTAACTGCAGAAAAAGCCCAAAATTTAGCGAGTACTTTGACATCTTGTGGAAGGAGCTTGATGTACATGGATGAAAAAAAAATATCTACTGATAGAAAAAAATACTTAAGAAAATTAAAATTAGAAAAAATAGCTGTACTTCTAACTCAAATTGGAATTATAGTTTTATTCATCATTATTTGGGAAGTACTTGCAAATGCAAAAATTATTGATAGTTTTATCACAAGTCAGCCAAGTAGAATTTTAGATACATTTATGAATTTAAGCTCAAATAATCTAATTCATCATTTAGGTGTTACCTTCTACGAAACTGTAATTGGTTTCCTACTTGGTACTTTGCTTGGAATATTTATTGCAGTTATACTATGGCTTTCTAAATTTTTGTGTAAGGTTGCAGAGCCTTTTTTAGTAATACTAAATAGCTTGCCAAAAGTTGCCTTAGGTCCTATCATAATTATCTGGGTTGGAGCCGGAACTCAAAGTATAATCGTAATGGCAATTGCAATTTCTTTAATTGTAACTATTTTGGAAAATTTAAATGGTTTTATCCATACAGACAGTGATAAAATAAAAATGGCAAAAGCCTTTAAAGCTTCTAAACTTCAAATTCTTACAAAAATAGTTATACCAGCTAATATTCCAACATTTGTTAACTCTCTTAAAATAAATATTGGTCTATCTTTAGTTGGTGTAATTTCAGGAGAATTCCTAGTATCTAAAGCAGGACTTCGGATATTTGATTGTATATGGTGGTCAGGTCTTCCAATTAGACCTTGTTATGACAAGTGTTATTCTTCTTGGAATTATGGCTGCTCTCATGTATGAAGTTATACAGATTTTAGAAAAATTCGTTTTAAAAACGCACAAGATTTTCAAATAATTGCATTTTAGCTGTGTTAAACTTCGCCTCAAAAAACTTCAACGTGCAACAGCACGCCTGCGTTTTTCTCGCTCGTTTGCCTTGCTAAAATCACAATTCTTTGAAAATCAAATTCATAAATTAAGGAAGGATGATATTAATTTTGAAAAAGATAATTATTCCACTTGTTATTATTTTAATTGTTATTGGAATAATAATGGGTGTAGTTTTGACTAGAAATAATAATACAAATGTTACAAATAAATCTCAAAAAGTTGAAATGCAAAAGATAAGATTAAGTGAAGTTACTCGTTCAATATTCTATGCTCCACAATATGTTGCTTTAAGCAAAGGCTTCTTTGCAGAGCAAGGTTTAGATGTTGAACTTACAACTGCCCAAGGCGCAGATGCAGTTATGACTGCAGTACTTGCAAATCAAGCTGATATCGGTTTTGCAGGTCCTGAAGCTTCTATATATGTATATAACGAAGGAAAAACAGATTATACAGAAGTTTTCGCTCAACTTACAAAAAGAGATGGTTCTTTCTTAGTAAGTAGAAATGAAAACAAATCTTTTAAATGGACTGATGTAAAAGGCTCTACAATAATTCCCGGTAGAAAAGGTGGAGTTCCATATATGACACTTCAATATGTTTTGAGAAAATATGGAATTGATCCTAAAAAAGACGTGTCACTTGATGATAGCATAAGCTTTGACTTAATGGCAGGTGCTTTCTCTGCCGGAAATGCAGACTATGTTGCATTATTCGAGCCAACAGCATCAGCTACAGAAATTGCAGGAAAAGGATATATTGTTGCATCAATTGGAAAAGAAACTGATGAACTTCCTTACACTGCATACTTTGCAAAGAAAAGCTATATTGAAAAAAATCCTGAAATAATACAGAAATTCACAAACGCCGTATATGAAGGTCAAAAATGGGTTATGAATCATTCAACGGAAGAAGTTGCTGACGCAATAATTAGTTACTTCCCAAATACAGATAGAGCTTTGCTTATAACTGTTTTAAATAGATATAAAGAAATTGATGTATGGAATAGCACTCCATATCTTTCAGAAGCTGGATTTAACCTACTTCAAACTATAATTGAAGAAGCTGGAGAATTAAAACAAAAAGCTCCATATGATAAAATAGTAAATAATGATTTTGCAAATAATGCTGTGAAATAAAATTAATCACATTTTAGCATATAAGTCCGCCAAATCTCGTCGCGGTTGGACATTTTCTTTCTGCAAGCTTTCGAAAGAAAAGTGCAACCGCTGCGTTTGGCTACTATTGTGCTAAAAATGTGATTATTTGAAAAAGTATTGACATTATGTAAAAATCGTGGTATTATAATTACACTTGTAGGGTAAGACCCTATTAGTATGCTCATATTGTTTGTTCAATATGGGAACGGCACGTTGCCGCTTGAATGAGCTTCAAGATGGTGGCTTGTCAAAGAAAAGCGCCAGCCCATTTGGGCTGGCGTGTTTTTATCTATCCAACTGGTCTTTTTGTTCTAATCCTTTTAGTGATTGTCTTAGTAAATTATATTCTTCACTGAAATTTTCTTTTATCTCCGGATTTATTTCTTCTTCCTCTAAGCATTGTCTAATCATGCCTATAATTTCGTTGGTGCTTATTCCTATATGTTCAGACGCATCTTTAACAATCTCACATATTCCTTTGTTTAATATGTCAAATCTGTTTTTTCGTTCTTCTAAAGTTTTAAATCCCTTCTCACTATCTAATAAATAGTTTTCTACATATAACTTTAATATGTTTATTATTTCAGTTTCTACATAATTTTTCTTATCTTCCCAATCTTTAGAATTAGTCATATTGTTACTCCTCTTCTACGTTGGCATCTTCTGAAATTTTCTCTATGCTTACAACTTTACCTTCATTTGTTCTCATAAGTGTTACACCTTGTGTAGATCTTCCAAGTATACTTATTTCAGATACATTAATTCTTATAATAGTGCCCGTGTCAGTTATTAGCATAACATCATCGTTTTCATCAACAAGCTTAATTCCTACTACTTTTCCTGTCTTTGGAGTAATCTTATATGTTATAACTCCTTTTCCTGCTCTTGCTTGAACTCTGTATTCATCAAGTTCTGTTCTTTTACCAAATCCGTTTTCAGTTATAGCAAGTAATGTTTGCTTGCTTCCAGAAACTATAGATTCCATTCCGATAACAACATCATCTTTATCAAGCTTGATTCCTATAACTCCTTGAGAGACTCTTCCCATTGGTCTTACATCTTTTTCATCAAATGTTATACATTGTCCACCTTCTGTAACAAGAACAACATTATCTTCTCCGTCTGTAAGTCTTACGGAAATAAGCTCATCGTCTTCTTTCAAAGCTATTCCTTGAAGTCCTGTCTTTCTTGTTGAATCGTACTCTGTTAAAGATGTTTTCTTGATAATTCCATTCTTTGTTGCCATTAGTAAATACTTACCTTCTGCAAAGTTTTGAATTGGAATAATTGCTGAAATCTTTTCTCCTGGATCTAGGCTTAATAGATTTACGATAGCTGTTCCTCTTGCAGTTCTTCCTGCTTCAGGAATCTCATATCCTCTTAATCTATATAGCTTTCCTTTATTACTAAAGAACATTATAATGTCATGAGTTGAAGCTGTAAATATTTCTTTTACAAAATCTTCTTCTCTTGTAGCTATTCCAGTTATTCCCTTTCCTCCACGCTTTTGACTCTTATATGTATCAATTGGCATTCTCTTGATATATCCAAAATGTGTTAAAGCGATAACTGTTTGTTCTTCTTTTACTAAATCTTCATCTTCGAACTCTTCTTGGCTTGCAATAATCTTTGTTCTTCTTTCATCTCCGTATTTTTCTTTGATTTCAAGAAGTTCTTCTTTTATTACATCAAATACCAATCTTTCACTTGAAAGTATTGCTTTTAGATGTTCTATAAGTTTCATTAACTCATTATATTCTTCTTCGATTTTTTCTCTTTGTAATCCTGATAATGTCTTTAATCTCATGTCTAGAATTGCTTGTGCTTGAATATCAGAAAGCCCAAATTTTTCCATTAATCTTTCTTTTGCATCATCATAAGATGCTCTAATTATTCTAATAACTTCATCGATATTGTCTATTGCAATTTTTAATCCCTCTAAGATATGAGCTCTTGCTTCTGCTTTATCAAGTTCAAATTTTGTTCTACGAAGTACAACTTCTTTTCTATGTCCTATATATACATCTAAACATTGTCTTAAAGTTAAGATTCTTGGAACTCCATCAACTAATGCAAGTGTAATTACTCCAAATGTATCTTGCATTTGTGTAAATTTGTATAATCTATTTAATACAACTTGTGCATTTGCATCTCTTTTTAGCTCTATTACAAGTCTAACATTTGCAGTTCTATCGGATTCGTCTCTGATTGCAGAAATTCCTTCGATTTTCTTGTCACGTGCAAGTTCGTCTATATGTGCATGTAATCTTGCTTTATTTACTTGGTATGGAAGTGATGTAACAACGATTCTTTGTCTATTTCCTGACATTTCTTCAATCTCTGCTTCAGCTCTCATTGTTATTTTTCCACGTCCAGTTGTATATGCTTGTTTAATTCCTTCTCTTCCTACAATTGTTGCTCCTGTTGGAAAATCAGGTCCTTTGATTATTTGCATTAATTGCTCGTCAGTAACTTCATCGTCATCTATTATTTTTATAATTCCATTTATAACTTCTGTTAAGTTATGTGGTGGTATATTTGTTGCCATACCTACGGCAATTCCTGATGAACCATTTAGTAAAAGTGCTGGAAGTCTTGCAGGTAATACACTTGGTTCTTGTAGTCTATCATCATAGTTAGGTACAAAATCAACTGTATCTTTTTCTATATCGCTCATCATGTAGTTTGCAATTTTTGACATTCTTGCTTCTGTGTATCTCATTGCAGCAGGTGGGTCACCATCTACTGATCCAAAGTTTCCATGTCCATCTATTAATGGATATCTTAACGTAAAGCTTTGTGCCATTCTTACCATTGCATCATATACAGCTGCATCTCCATGTGGATGGTATCTTCCTAAAACGGATCCAACTGTATTTGCTGATTTTCTGTATGGCTTGTCTGATGTTATACCGTCTTCATGCATTGAGTATAGTATTCTTCTGTGTACTGGCTTTAAACCATCTCTTGCATCTGGAAGAGCACGTGCTACTATAACGCTCATTGCATAATCGATATACGCTGTTTTCATTTCTTTTTCAATATCTCTTTCGATTATTGTTTCTTCTGGTCTGTCCATTTTTCAACCTCTTTCTTAAATTTCTATTTCCCTAGGCATATTATACTAAACCACAATTTTTTTTGCAAGAGTTTACTTGACATAATTTGTAATAATTTTTAAATTATTTTTGCTAGATTTATTTCGTCTTCTGTAATATTTTCTAGAGAATTTCCTTTGTTTTTTATTAGTGTTTGTAAGTTTTCTATTGCCCTCGCTTGTTTTATAGTTGATTCTATTGGTAATAAATCTTTCATTTTATTCTTGATTTTTCCATACTCTCTATTCATTCCGCACTAAGTCTCCTTGTTCTAGGTAATTATTCCAATTATTTATGTATTTCCCTAATTTTTCTGTGCCATCAACTTGCTCCATAAAGTTTTGTTCAATTCCATCACTTATACATTCTTTAATTGCATTTTTCCCTTTTTTTATTAAATTAGCAGTAGTATTGTTTATTAGTCCATTTTGTTTCGCAGATTTTACTGCATTATCTATCATTTTTGATGTAGTGTCTATTATTCCTCCTGATTTTATTGCAGTATATGCTTGTGAGACCGTTTCAAATTTTCCTGTAACAATTCCCATTGCACTTTTTCCTAGGTTTATTGCAGAATCTACCGCTGTTTTTATTCCACTTTGCAACCCCTCTGTAAATATAATATTTTTTATTCCGATAACTTCATCTTCAATGACGTTTGGCAAAATTGCTCTTAGTGCCATATCAATTCCTGTATTTACTACTTTACCAAATGTAGATTCAAAAAAGCTTGTCTGCTCTTTTTCTACATCAATATCCCCTGTCATTAATTCATTGCTAACCTCATTTGTAATTTGATTATTTATCTCATTTTCATTTGTTTGATTTTGATTAATTTGTAGTTCCATAATATTATCCTCCTTTTTTTGTTTACATAGTTTAATTATTGTTAATTCTTTTGTTTTTAAGTTTGAAAAAGATTTTGTATATTGCTAGGCAAAATTGAATAGAAAACCGTAGGCGTGCTTGTGCACGTTAAGGCTTTTCTATATAATTTTAACGACGCAAGATGCTGAATATTTTTCAAGAGATAATATTTTTTTCATATTCATCACTTTCAATTCTTGTAAGTATATGTTCATCTCCTACAAACATCAAGCATTCTCCTCTTTTTAGAGTTTTAATCTCTATTTTTTCCTTTTCAGATAAATTAGAATACTCTGATAAAACCTTTATATTTTCTTCTTCGAGCGAAAAAAAAGTTTTAATACTTGAATTATTTAAAATGCTTTTTCCATAAGTTCCATTATCTAAGCTAAATAAGTCATATACATCCTGAGTTATTGCAACTGCACTTCCACCGTATTTCCTTATTGTTTTAAATATTTTGTAAATAAAACTTGCAACATATCTATTAGATGTAACTCCGAATTAATCTCCAAATCTCATCTAAATAAATTGCCTTCTTTATATTTCTATCTTTTTTTATGAGGTCATAAAATAATTCAATAAAAACATACATACCATACTTAATATTTTCTTCTCCAAGTTCATATATATCTGCAACAATTAATTTTGAATTTATTCTTATATTTGTTATATGATTGAAAAATTTAAGTGAACCTTTTACAAATGGTATTAATTTTGTTTTAAATATTTTAGTTTCTTCTGTATCTCCTAAAATATTATATAAATCTTCGAGTATTGGCATATCTTGACTTTCTTTAAATACAATTTTTCTTTCTCCATTAATTATTTTGTCTTTATATAAGCTATCATCATCAAAAGTAATTCCTTTTGATTTATACATTTCAATTATTTTTTCTTCTATTATAGCTTTTTCTTCTTCATCCATTTCTCCAAAAATTAAATTAAAAAATCCTATTAATTTTCCGTATTTTTGTAGCTAAATATCCTTTACTAGAATCTTCTATGCTCTCTTCTCTTATGTCAAGCGGATTTATAAAAGTTTCAGAAGTTGGTCCAATCTTAAATAAAGTTCCTTCTAGATTATTACAAATATTTATATATTCTCTTTCTGGATCAATAATATATTGTTCTATTCCAAATAGTCTATTTCTTAAAATTAATAATTTAGTATAATATGATTTTCCGAGCTCCACTTGTACCAAAAATACATATATTTGCATTTTTATATTTATTCGTATTATATCTGTCTATAAAAATTAAAGAATTATTATAAATATTCGTACCGATAAAAATTCCTTCTTCATCAAAAAGTGATGAAGAAATAAATGGATATGTAGAAATAAGTCCTGATGTTAAAATATTTCTTTTTGTAACCTTTTTGATATCTTTACTATTTTGCATAATTGGAAGACTTGATAAAAAGCTTTGTTCTTCTCTAAAATAGGCTCGTCTTGTTCCGTATTCCTTTGCTCTCTGCTATACCTTCAACTTTATTTAATAGATAATCTAATTCTTTTTTATCTTTTGCAAATACTGTTAAATAAATATACATATAATACATTTCTTCATTATTTAATTGCATTTCTTTTCTTATATATTTCGCATCATTATAACTAAAAGCTGCTATATCCATATCTTGTCTATTAGAATTATTTTCTTTTAATTCAACTCCTATATTTCCTATATGATATGTTAGCTCTTTTATTGTTTTATATGTATCTTGTTTTTCATAAAAAATTGAAATATTTAAATTAATATTTGAATCTATTAAAGTTTTAAGAATTAAATCACTTTGTTCTCTAAAATAATTAACACATAAAAGTGTGGAATAAAACATTTCATCGATTTCAATATATTTTGGATTATTTAAATTAATATATGATGGAGTTATAAAATCTATCTCTGAAAATATTCCATCATTTAAAATTAAATTATTTTCTTGATTTATATTTTTTTGTTTTGATTTTTTATCAAATATATTTTTAAAAAATTTATAAATAATATTTTTATTTAATTTTATTTTTTTTAATTCATCTTTTTTTTCATTATATTTTTTTGAATTGTTATTTTGAATTTTATTTTTTAATTTTAAATTTTTATTTTTTAGTTTTTCTTCTTTTATTTTTTTCTTAATAATTTTCTTTCGCAATTTTTTAATATTTTTTATTTTATGTTTTTTTCTTAATTTGTTTTTTTCTTTTGTCTTATTGTTTTTTTGTATAGAAATATTTATAATTATTTTTATCACTCCCTTTTAATTTAGTAAATTTTTTCTTGTATTTAAAAATGAATATAAAATATTTATTAATTCCTCTTTTTTATTAATTTGAATAACGTTATTTCCACACCTTGCAAGACATTCTTTTATTTTAAAATAATTTTCATTCAATTCTAATATATTTAATTCTTCTGTTTTTTGGTTATTTTTGTTTTTAATAATAATATAAAAATTTTTTGAAGATGAATTTTTTTCATAATTTAATTTATTTATAAAATTAATATACTTCTCTGAAATATTTTTTAGATTTAAATTGTTCTCTAAATTTATTTTTTCTTTAACTTTAAAAATATGATTTGATAAATCTTCTTTATTACTTTGAATTAAAATTTGAATATCAAAACTACAAGTTTTTAAAAATGTTTTATATGAATTTAAAATTCCTTTTTTTTCTAAATCTGATTTTAAATTATAATTTATTGGAATTATTTTTATTATTTTTATATAATCATTATTTTTTAATTTAATAATTCCTCCATCCATAATTTTCTCAAATGGTAACCACTCTTGCAATGATAGATTATTTTTCTCTTTCATAAAACTCCTTTCTTCTAATTATATAAATATAATAATAATTTATAAAAATAATAATATTATTAGTTTTTTATTTAAATATGATTTTCTTTTTTATTTTAATTAAGAAATAATTAAATTAGAAAATTTGAATTAATACTTTTGAAAATTTTTAATGATTTAAAATGATATTTTGAATTAATCTGCTATTATTCTACTAGCTTTCTTTCATTTTGTCAATATTTTTAGAAAAATTTTCATTGAATTTTTTTTATTTTTTTGCACACAATAATATCATAAAATTAATATTAGTCGAACTAAGAGCAATATGAGGTTAAATTTTTAGCTTTATATTGTTCGAGCAAAGGTGATTTGTGGCTTTGCTTTTAGGTCATACTTTGCCGGTAGCTGAGAGTATATTATGTGTATGTAAGTTGCATCTGTTTTTTCTTTATGATATGTGACTGCAATATATGTAATATATTCGAAGTTAAGATTATATTTATATTTTGTAATGTGTGTTATTAGTCCTACTTTTTAGGATGAATATGCATGTTAAAGGTGTATTTATAGTCGAGCGAAAGATTAATATATGTGGTTTATTGTTTGCTTATACAGTAATGTATAACAGATGAGAAAATTATGTATATTAGTTCTAGCTGAAGATTAATATTAGTTTTATATAAGATTAAAGGTGAGAATTTGTTTTCTCACCTTTAATCCTTTAAAAACAGCTGTGCAAGCAGCCTTTTTATTTATTCTTTTTCACCTTCTTCATACTTTACCATAGCCTGGCAAAATTCTTCTGTCTGAAGAGGAAAATGCTTGTATTGGCCATCTTCTGTTACCTGATGTATAGATGTCGTTGTTTTTTTGAAGGTTTCTCCTTTGAGTTTCCATCCATTTTCTATGTAATGGTTAACAGCTTTATTAAACCATTCTGCTTGTAGTTCACAAATCAAATGATACTTCATCTTTTGATTCCTCCAATTTTTTTATTAAAGGTGTCTTGCACCACCCATTATGAGAATATTATATCATATTTAACATAATATTGCAAATACTTAAGGACGAGCAATGCTCGTCCTTAATAGTGTTATTGTTATATATCCAAGTTTTTTACATATTTTGCATTTTGTTCAATGAATTTTCTTCTTGGTTCTATATCATCACCCATTAGAAGTGTAAATGTTTCATCAGCTGCTATTGCATCTTCAAGTCTTACTTTTATAAGAATTCTTCTTGCTGGATCCATTGTTGTTTCCCAAAGTTGGTCTGGATTCATTTCTCCTAAACCTTTATATCTTTGAAGTCCTAATTGGTCTCTTGCTATTCCTTTTTCTTCTAATTCTTTATATGCCTTTGTTAAGTCATCGTCTGTGTAGCAATAAATATCGTCCATTCCTTTTTTAGATAATTTATATAGTGGTGGTTGTGCTAAGTACACATTTCCATTTTCGATAAGTGGTCTCATATATCTAAAGAAGAATGTTAAAAGTAATGTTCTAATGTGAGCTCCATCGACATCAGCATCTGCCATTATAATTACTTTTCCATATCTTATCTTTGTAATATCGAAATCTGCTCCAATTCCTGCACCTATTGCAAGTATAACTGGTTGTAATTTATCATTTCCATATATTTTATCTGCTCTTGATTTTTCAACATTAAGCATTTTTCCCCAAAGTGGAAGTATAGCTTGGAAAGTTCTATCTCTTCCCTGTTTTGCTGAACCACCTGCAGAATCTCCCTCGACTATATATACTTCGTTTTCTTCTGCATTTTTTCCACTACAATCTGCAAGCTTTCCTGGAAGTGTTGAACCTTCCATAGCATTTTTCTTTCTAACTAGTTCTCTTGCTTTTCTTGCTGCTTCTCTTGCTCTTGATGCACTTATACATTTTTCCAAAATTGCTTTTGCAACATTTGGATTTTCCTCTAAAAATGTAGATAAAGCATCATTTACAGCTGTTGCAACAATACCTGCAACATTGCTATTTCCAAGTTTTGTCTTAGTTTGTCCTTCAAATTGTGGTTCTTTAACTTTTACAGAAATAACTGCTGTCATTCCCTCTCTTATATCTTCGCCTTGTAAATTTGGATCTTTTTCTTTTATAACTCCATGTAATCTTGCATAATCATTAAATGCTTTTGTTACAGCTCTTTTAAATCCTTCTAAGTGTGTTCCACCTTCTATTGTGTTAATATTATTTACGAATGTATATATGTTTTCAGAATATGCAGTTGTATATTGAATTGCAACTTCTAAAGGAACTTCTCCATCATCTTTTTCAATATAAATTGGCAATTGATTTATTTTTTCTTTATTTTTATTTAAAAATTCAACAAATGAATTTAATCCACCTTCAAAGCAGAATTCTCCTTTTTTAGGCTTTGCTTCTATTACTTCTCCATTTTCTGTTTCTTCTACTTCTTGTGGTCTTGTATCTTCTATTGTAATCTTTAGTCCTTTTGTTAAAAATGCCATTTCTCTAAATCTTTTTTCAAGAACTTCATATTCATAATTTAGTGTTTCAAATATCGTATCATCTGCTAAAAATCTAACTTTTGTACCTGTTTTATCAGAATCTCCAATTCTTGTAAGTGGCTGTACTGTTTTTCCTCTTTCAAATTTCATTTGGAAAATTCCACCATCTCTTTGAATAGTAACTTCTGTCCAAGTAGATAATGCATTTACAACAGATGCACCAACTCCATGAAGACCACCAGATACTTTGTATCCACTATCTCCACCAAATTTTCCACCTGCATTTAATTTTGTATAAACAGTTTCAGCAGCTGATATTTTCGTCTTTGGATGTATATCAACAGGTATTCCTCTACCATCATCTTCTACGCATATTATATTTCCTGGCTCTATTGTGATATTTATATTTTTACAATATCCTGCAAGTGCTTCATCAACACTATTATCTACTATCTCATATACCAAGTGATGTAATCCTCTAACAGATATACTTCCTATGTACATACCTGGTCTTTTTCTTACGTGTTCCAATCCTTCTAGTACTTGGATTTGCTCTGCATTGTACTCGTGTTCAAATTTTTCCATCGTTAAAATCATTCCTTCCTTTAAGTTAACATCTTATGTTCAAACATATTATATATTTATTTTTATAAAAAAATCAAGAGTTTTTATTAATTTTAATCTTATATGCTTAAGTTTTATTTTTTTCAAAACTATCCGTGCGAAGAAGTTTTGCTTTATAAAAAAATTTGAAGTTTCTCTGCAAATCAACATAGAATTCACTACTCAAGGGTTCCAATTTTTTTATAAAACAAAATCTTCTTGCAAGCTCGGCGGATATTTTTTAAAAAAATTAAAAACTTACCTTTCCATTTTCTACATAAAAGATGCTTTTATTTTCATTTTTAAGTTCCAATTTATCAGTACAAGTGATAATAATTTGTGTATCTTTTACATCTTCTAAGAAATTTTCTCTTCTTTCTTTATCAAGCTCTGACATAAAATCATCTAATAATAAAATTGGATTTTCATCAACTTCATCTTTTATAATTTCAAGCTCACTTAATTTTATTGAAAGAATACTACTTCTGTGTTGTCCTTGTGAGCCATATATTTCAATATCTTTATCATTTATATAAAGCTTTAAATCATCTCTATGTATACCTTTTCCAGTATATCCTTTTATTATATCTAATTTTCTGTTTTTTTCTAATGCTTTAATAAATTGTTCTTTATTTTCAAAATCAGAAATATATTTTATTTTTATTTCTTCTTTATTATCTGTAATTTTTTTATGAATATCTACTATTTTTTCTTTTAATTTTTCAACAAATTCTTTTCTATATGAATATATTATTTCTGCATAATCTGCAAGTTTTGTTTCCCAAATTTCTAGCATTTCTTCAGATTTATTATCATATTTAATTTGTTTTAAATAATTATTTCTTTGCTCTAATGTTTTTAAATACATATTCAAATTATAAACATAAGCAGGTCTTATTTGACTTATCATTACATCTAAAATTCTTCTTCTTTTAGATGGACCTTCTTTAAAAATATTAATATCATCTGGATTAAATAAAACAATATTTATATTTCCTAAAACCTCACTCATTTTTTTTACTTTAATATTATTTATAGAAATTATTTTTTTATCAGAAATTTCAACTTTAATTTTTCCATCTCTATCTTTTTTATTAAAATTAATTTCCACTTTTGAATAAGGTTCATTTAATTTAATAATTTCCTTATCTTTATTTGTCCTATATGATTTTCCAATAGCACATAAATAAATAGACTCAATTATATTTGTTTTTCCTTGTGCATTATTTCCATAAAAAATATTAATATTTTTATCAAGCACTATCTCCTGTTCAGAATAATTTCTAAAATTATTTAATTTAATTTTATCAATATACATATATTATTATTCTCTCTATATTGTAATTAATTATTAATTAGCCAAACGTAAAATTTTTATTTAATATATAGTATAAATTAGCCATGCGAAGGAGTTTTATTTTTCTTTCGAAAGCTTGGAGAAAGAAAATACAAAATCTCCAATAGAGCTTGGCGGCAATTTACTCTTTTTTTATAAAATAGTAAATTTATCGTTTGGCGGATTTATTCTCTATTCTTGTATTCTAATTGGAAGAATCATATAGATGTAGTCACCTGTATCTTCAACAGATTTTATTATAGATGGAGATAAACTTGTACCAAATTCAACAAAAACTTCTTCATCATCAATAGCTTTTAATGCATCTAAGAAATATTTTGGATTAAATCCTACTTCTAGATTTTTTCCTTCTGTTGTCAAGAATAATTCTTCCTTTGCATCTCCTGCTTGATTTTTACAAGAGATAACAACTTTTCCAATATCTATTGAAACTTTTACTGGATATTTTCTTTCTTTTTCAATGCTTGACATTGAAATCAAACTTACTCTCTCAAAACATTCTTGTAATTCTTTTTTATCTACTCTTATTCTTGTTTCAAAATTCTTTGGAATTACTCTTTCATAATCTAAAAATTCACCTTCAAGTAATCTTGTAACTATTTTGCAGTTTTCCATTTCAAATAATGCTTGATTTTTTGCAACACTTATTTTTACACTTTCAAATGAATCTGATAATATTTTATTTACTTCATTTAATGTTTTTCCAGGGATAACTACTTTAAAATCATTTACTGGATTTTCTAAATATTTACTCTTCCACCCTAATCTATACCCATCAACTGCAACTACATTTATTTTATTATTTTTTATTTCAAATAAACATCCTGTAAATATAGGTCTATGTGTTTCAATACTTACTGCAAATATTGTTTTTCTTATCATTTCCTTTAAATCATGTTGTTCCAAAGTTACTGAATTTTCTTCATCTACTCTTGGAAGTTCTGGAAATTCCATTGGATTCATTGTAGCAAGCTTGTATAAAGAACCTTCGCATTCAATTATAAGTAATTCTTTATCATTAACTGTAATTGAAATATCTGTATCTGGTAATTTTCTTATAATCTCGCTAAACATAGATGCTGTTACTACTGTATTTCCCTGTTCTATTACTTCACAATCTATAACATATTCTATACCAAGTTCTAAATCATATGTTGTAAATTTTACTTGATTTTCATTAGTTTGAATTAATATACCTTCTAATATAGGCATTGTTGTTCTAGAAGATGAAGCTCTTACTACGGAATTAAGAGCTTTAAGCAAATTTGATTTATCTGAAACGAATTTCATGGCGTTTTTCCTCCCTTTAAATATATAATATTTTTAGTAGTAGTAGTAGTAGTAATGTTGATAATGTGGAAAAGTATTTTTTATCCTTTTCCCCGTAAGTAAATCTTATGTTTATAACTTGTGGATAATTTAATAAAATGTCCACATCAATTTTTTTCATTTGTGGATATATAAGTTTTCAACATGTTGTCAACATACTTTTCACAATTTTGTGTGAATAACTAATATAAGCTTTCCGTAAGAAGAATTTGATTTCTTTTCTCCAAACGAACACTATTTTTTCGAACATTTAAATTTTTATTAATTAGTAGAGACTTCTGGTTTCAAAATAATATTTTTAACGTTATCCACATGAGCACGTGAAACAGTATCATGCTTAATTTCATTTTCTATTTTATCACAGGCGTGCATTACAGTTGAATGATCTCTATTTCCAAATGCATTGCCTATGCTTTTATATTGCATTTTAGATAAATTTCTACATAAATACATTGCAACTTGTCTTGCATAAGCAATTTTTTCAGAACGTTTTGAACTATTTATATCATCTAAAGGTACATTATAATATTTAGCAACTGCTTGTTTAATATTTTCTGGTGAAATTACTTTTTCTTTGTTTGCAATTACATCTGTAACTGCTTTTTCAGCCATTTCAAGAGTTATAGGACTATGTGTTAATGATGCAAGAGCAACTATTTTATTTAATGTTCCTTCTAGTTCTCTGATATTTGAATCTATTTTAGTTGCAATATTTGATAAAACTAAATCGTCGATTACTATATTTTCAAGTTGAACTTTTTTTCTTAAAATTGCAAGTCTTGTTTCATAATTTGCTTGAGAAATATCTACAATTAGTCCACATTCAAAACGAGATTTAAGTCTTTCTTCTAATGGATTTATATCTTTAGGTGGCTTATCACTTGTAAGAACAATTTGACCTTTATTTCCACAAATATCATTGAAAGTATGGAAAAATTCTTCTTGTATCCCCTCTTTACCAGCTATAAATTGTATATCATCTATTAAAAGAACATCAAGATTTCTATATTTTTCTCTAAATCTTTCATTAGATTTATCTCTAATTCCATTTATAAAATCATTTGTAAATTTTTCAGATGTTACGTATAACACTTTTTTATTAGGTGAACGTCTTAAAATTTCATTACCAATTGCATGCATTAAATGAGTTTTACCAAGTCCTACACCACCATATATAAAAAGTGGATTATATGCAGTTCCTGGAGCTTCTGATACAGCATATGATGCAGCTTGGGCAAATCTATTATTTTCACCAATTACAAAACTATTAAAAGTAAATTTTGGTTCTAAATTTGAGCTTATTTTCACACTATTATTTTGAAGATTTAAAGAAATATTATTTTCTATTTCATCAGATGAAAAATAATTAACTTTATAGTTAACTTCTTTTGTATTTAGAACATTTTTAAAACAGTTTACTATAAGTGGTTCATATGGTTTTATTAATCCTTCATATAATTTATCAGGTATAATTAAATTAATAACATCTCCATTAATAGAAGATAATTCTAGAGGCTCAATCCATGTATCATAAGTAACATCTACTACAGCGTCTTTAGCAACTAATTTAACCTTGTTCATTATTTCATTATATTTGTTGTATTCTTCTTGCATAATGTCCCCCATTTTTTTTATTATTTTTGTCTTTCAATATAATATCAAAAAAGATAAAATTTTGTCAATAGAAAATGTGGATAATTTTGAATTTTATGTGGAAAAATATTTCAAACTTATATTTCCGTTGACTTTTAAAATACAATAAAATTTATTTTAAAAACTTTGTTCTATACTATTGACATTATAAAAATTTAGATATAAAATGTAATTATCGAACGAGAGTTCTTAAAACAAAAATACGATAAATGTCCACCAAATCTCATCAGTATTATGTGTTTTCTTCCACCAAGTTTTTGGAAGAAAAACATAAGCACTTGTGTTTGGCTATGATAGTAAATATTTTAAAGATATGAAAGGAAGGATAAATATGATAATTAATATGAAGAGAACATTTATAAATAAAACATATTTAACAATAGCTATACTAGGAAAAGCATATAAATTAAATATAAAATATGCAAAACGAGAGAATGTAAAAGTAGAAAGATTAGAAAATGAAGTAAATATTATTCTTCCAAATATTTATAAAAATTCAAATAATGAAGAAATAATAAATATGTGTATTCAAAAAATTTATAATGAAGTTGCAAGAAGAGAAATAGAGAACGCTATGGAATTTGCAAGACATGTATTTGGGTTTGCACCAGAAGATTATAAAATAAAAAGAATTAATGACGGATATTATAAATATTCAAATAAAATATTAACAATAAATCCAGATATAACAGCATTTAGCAGAGAAGTAATTTACACAACTATAATAAAAGCATTCTGCAAAGTAAAATATAGAGAAGGTTCTAAAAATTACGAAAAAGCAATAGAAAAAGGATTAAGAGAATATGAAATTTATAAGAAAGAAAATAAAGAAGTGAATTTATGGAGAAAGGTAGGGTAGATTTATTTTCCTAAAAAATGGATATGAAAAAAAGGATTATGTTGACAAAACAAAAACAAAATGATAATATAAATATACAAATTTATTTTAGGAGGGATAAATATGGCTTGGCGGTTTTTAGGTGGACCTGAAAAAGAAATGGAAAGAAGAGAAAGACAAATAAAGCATTATATGGAATATTATAATGTATCTAGAAAGAGGGCAATTGAATTGATTGAGTTTAAGCCATCAGAAGATAAACCATTACCAATAGAGATACAAAGAAAACAGGCTGAAGCATATAAAAATTAAAATATCCCATCAAAGAAGATTTCTAAAATAGAAATCTTCTTTTTATATATTTCCCTAAGAAAAATTCGAAAAAAGCTTGACAATTTAGGTGTATTTAATGTATAATTTTAATGTTATTTAACAAAATCGATTTGGAGGTGCAAAATGAAAAGAACATATCAACCAAAAAAAATACAAAGATCAAAAGAACATGGTTTTTTAAAAAGAATGAAAACTAGATCTGGAAGAAATGTACTAAAAGCAAGAAGACAAAAAGGAAGAAAAAAATTAAGTGCTTAATTTCTAAAAAATGGACCTAAGTTGTTTAATCATAGGTCCTTTTTGAATAGGCCAAAAGAAGTGGTAGTATGAAAAAAACAGAAACACTTAAAAAAAATTACGAATTTAAATATGTTCTTACAAAAGGAAAATACTATTCTGGAAAACATATTGAAGCTTTTTGTATAGAAAATAATTTACAAATTAATAAAATTGGAATTGCAATAAGTACAAAATACGCAAAAGCTGTAAAAAGAAATTATTTAAAAAGACTTATACGAGAAGGATATAGGCTAAACGAAGAAAAGTTAGAAGTAGGGAATAGTATTGTTTTTTTAGTTAAGAAAAAAACAAGTTTTGATGAAATATCTTTTGATAAGATAGAAAAAGATATAATAAACATTTTAGAAAAAATAGGACAAGTAAAATGAAAAAAATATTTATATACTTAATTGAAAAATATCAAAAATATATTTCACCAGCTTTAGGAAAAAATTGCAAATATTATCCATCTTGCTCAGAGTATACAAAACAAGCAATTGAAAAGTATGGAGCATTAAAAGGAAGCTTTTTAGGAATATGGAGAATACTTAGATGTAATCCATTTTCAAAAGGCGGATATGATCCATTAAGATAACTTGGAGGTTTTTATGTTAGAATTCTTTGCTAGTTTATTTGGCTATTTATTGAATTTTATATATAATTTAATCGGAAACTATGGTGCAGCAATAATATTATTTTCAATCATAGTTAAAATTATTTTATTACCAATTTCAATAAGCCAACAAAAAACAATGAAAAAAACTGCTAAAATTCAAGATGAATTAAAAGTATTACAGGTAAAAAATAAAAACAATCCAGAAGCATTACAAAAAGAAACAATGGAACTATATAAAAGAGAAAAAATGAATCCATTTAGTGGATGCTTAAGCTCAATAGTACAAATAATTCTTTTATTTGCAGTCTTTTATATGGTAAGATGTCCATTAACATATATGAAAAAAGTTGATAACCAAGTAATTCAAGATTATACAACTGAAATTAGTGAAAATTCTGAAACAAGAGATGCTTATCCTGAAATCTCAATAATTAGAGAAAAAGGTGCAGAAGATGAAAGAGTATATATTAATATGGAATTTTTAGGACTTGATTTAAGTAGCATTCCATCAAAGGATTTCTCTGATTGGAAAACCTACGTAATTCCAATATTATATGTTATTACAACATTTGCATCAATGAAAATTACAACATCTATGCAAAAGCAAAAAGAAAAAGAGAAAAAAGCTATTTCTGAAGACGGAGAAAAGAAGGAAGAAGACGTAGATGTAATGGCTCAAACAAGCAAAAATATGACATATATGATGCCAATTATTGCAGTTTCAATTTCATTAATTGCACCATTAGGACTTGCTTTATATTGGTTAACAAATAATATTCTTATGATAGCTGAAAGATTAGTTTTAAATAAAGTTATAGTAGATAAGGAGGAAGAGTCAAATGTCTGAATCTAGAATATTTGAAGGAAAAACTACTAACGAAGCAATCGAAAAAGGATTAAAAGAATTAAGAGTATCAAGAAATGATGTAGATATAAAAGTTATTGAAAATGAAGAAAAAAGAAGTTTCTTTGATATACTTGCACCAAGAGTTGTTAAGGTAGAATTAACTGTAAAAGAAAACAGAGAAGAAAATAAAAGTGTACCTGAAAAGAAGAGAGAATATAAAGTAGATGAAAAAGCTCTAGAAAATGCAAAAAATACAGTTAATGAATTTTTAGAAAAATTTCTTGTAGCAACTGTTGGAAAAGAAACAGCATATACATGCAATATTGAAGAGAATGTTATCAAAGTTGATATAAAAGAAGAACAAGCTGATTTCTTGATTGGATATAGAGGAGAAACATTAAATGCTGTTCAAACTTTACTTACAGCTATTGCAGATAAAGAAGCAGGAGAAAAGGTAAGAGTTGAAGTAGATGCTTTAGGATATAGAGAAAAAAGAAAGATTGCACTAGAAGAACTTGCAGAAAAAATAGCAAAAACAGTCGTAAGAAACAGAAAGTCTGTAACATTAGAGCCTATGACACCATATGAAAGAAAGATAATTCATACAAAGTTACAAGAACATCCAAAGGTTAAGACAGTAAGTATTGGAGAGGGAACACATAGAAAGGTTGTTGTTTCTTTAAAATAATTTTGAAAAAAATTTAATAATATAAAATCTAAGGTCAAAGCGCGGATTTATATATTCAAAATGAGAAATATTTTGAGTGTATTAAATTTATGCTTTGATTTTTTTATTATCAAAATTGAATTGTGAGATAATTGTGATTTTGGCTAGGTGCGTGAAGGAGATATTTCAGGAGGCGTGATGATGCACGCACTCTGGAAATTGACTGAACTTAAGCAACGCTAAAACGCAATTATTTCGCAATAGAAGGAGAAAGTATGAGTACGATTGCTGCAATTTCAACTGCTATGGGAAATAGTGGAATTGGAATAATAAGAATGAGCGGAGATGAAAGTTTTGATATTATAAAGAAAATATTCAAAACTAAATCAAAAAAAGTAGACATAAAACCAAATACGATAAATTACGGCTATATTGTCTCAGGAGACGAGATAATTGATGAAGTATTAGTTTCCTTTTTTAGATCACCAAAATCGTTTACAACGGAAAATATGGTTGAGATAAATTCTCATGGTGGAATAATTATTATGAATAAAATTTTAGATTTATGTCTAAAAAATGGAGCAGAACTTGCTGAACCAGGAGAATTTACAAAAAGAGCTTTTTTGAATGGAAGAATTGATTTATCTCAAGCTGAAGCTATAGTTGATATTATAAATGCAAAATCAGAAAAAGAAGCGAAAGCTTCAATGAAACAACTTAACGGTTATTTGTCAAATAAACTACATAAAATTAAAGATAAAATTATGGAAGTTTTAGTTGATATAGAAGCTTCAATTGATTATCCTGAGTACGATATAGAAGAAGTTACAGAAAATAGAGTGGCAATTTCTATGGAGGAAATAAAAAAGGAACTTGACTCTTTAAGAAAAACTTTTGATAATGGCAAATTAATAAAAGATGGAATAAAGGTTGCTATTATTGGTAAACCAAATGCAGGAAAATCTTCTTTATTAAATGCTATCTTAAAAGAAGAAAGAGCTATTGTTACTGAAATAGAGGGAACAACAAGAGATACTATCGAGGAATTTATACAAATAGATGGAATTCCAATAAAAATAATTGATACTGCCGGAATAAGAGAGACTGAAAATATTGTAGAACAAATAGGAATTACAAAATCTAAAGAAGCTGCAAATGAAGCTGATTTGATAATAGCTATAATAGACTCTAGTAAAGAATTATCTAAAGAAGATATAGAAATATTAGAATTTATAAAAGATAAAAAGGCAATTATTCTACTTAATAAAATGGATTTGGAATCGAAAGTTTCACATGAAGATATTTTAAAAATAATTTCAAATAAGGAAATTCTTGATATTTCAGCTTTGAATAAAGAAGGAATAGAGAAGTTATTTGAGATAATTTCAAATATGTACAAATTTAATGAAATTGAAATAGATGATAGTGTAACAATTACAAATAACAGACACAAAATAGCAATAGAAAAAATGATAAAAAGTGTGGAAAAAGCAGAAGAAGCAATAAGTAATGCGATGCCTATAGATGTTGTGACAATACATATTACAGATATCTTGGAAGAAATGGGAAAGATAACAGGAGAAAGCGTTTCAGAAGATATTATAAATGAGATATTCAAAAAATTCTGCTTAGGAAAGTAGTTTAAACAAGATTTGCGTTTTGGCGTTGTTGCTGCTCAGTCGATTTCCAGTTAACGTGCAAAAGCACAAATCTTGTTTAAACATAAAAGCAGGTAATAAAAACATAAAATGTCGCTTGTCAGGCGACATTAAAAAACGAACAGAACTTTTTGTTTCATATTTAACGTTAAACAATCTGTGAAACAATTTTAAAAATAATAAAAAAGGAGAAAAAAGATGAACTATTTTGCAGGAGATTATGATGTAGCAGTAATTGGAGGAGGACATGCTGGATGTGAGGCTGCACTTGCTACAGCAAGAATGGGATTTAAAACATTACTATTTTCTATAAGCTTGGAAGCAATAGGAAACATGCCATGTAATCCTAATATAGGAGGAACATCAAAAGGACATTTAGTTAGAGAGATAGATGCTCTTGGCGGAGAAATGGGAAAAAATATTGATAAGACATTTATTCAATCTAGGATGTTAAACACCTCAAAAGGACCAGCTGTACATTCTTTAAGGGCACAAGCTGATAGAAAAAAATACCATATAGAAATGAAGCATACTCTTGAAAGACAAAAAAATCTATATATCAAGCAAGCAGAAATTGTAAATATTGGAGTAGAAGACGGACAGGTAAAAAGTGTAGAAACTAATATTGGGGCAATATACAATGTCAAAGCTGTAGTCCTTGCAACTGGAACATATTTAAAAGGAAAAATCTTCATTGGAGAAGTTTCATATGAAAGTGGACCTGATGGTGTTTTTCCTGCAAATAAACTTTCAAAATGTCTTAAAGATTTAGGAATAGAAATAGTAAGATTCAAAACAGGAACACCAGCAAGAGTTAATAAAAATTCAATAGATTTTTCTAAAATGGAAATACAAAATGGCGATGACGAAATAGAAATGTTTTCTTTTGAAAATGAAGAAAAGAAAATAAACCAAGTTCCATGTTATCTGACATATACAAATGAAAAAACACACGAAATAATAAGAAAGAATTTACATCGCTCTCCATTATATGCTGGAGTAATAGAAGGAACTGGACCAAGATATTGTCCTTCAATAGAAGATAAAGTTGTTAGATTTGCTGATAAACCAAGACATCAAATATTTATAGAGCCAATGGGATTAGATACTGATGAAATGTACGTACAGGGAATGAGTTCATCACTTCCAGAAGATGTACAAATAGCAATGTATAGGACAATCCCTGGACTTGAACATGTGGAATTTACAAGACCAGCATATGCAATAGAATATGACTGTATTGAACCATCACAATTAAAGCTCTCACTAGAATTAAAGAAAATTTCGGGAATGTTTTTTGCAGGACAAATTAATGGAACATCAGGATACGAGGAAGCAGCAGCACAGGGAATAATTGCAGGAATAAATGCTGGACTTAAACTAAAAGGAGAAAAGCCTTTAATTTTAGATAGAGCAGATGCATATATAGGTGTTTTAATAGATGATATAGTTACAAAAGGAACCAATGAACCATATAGAATGATGACATCAAGAGCTGAGTATAGGCTACTTTTAAGACAAGACAATGCGGATCTAAGATTAACAGAAAAAGGACATGAAGTAGGACTAATTTCTGAAGAAAGATATGAAAAATTTAAGAAAAAGAAAAAACAAATACAAGAAGAAATTAGAAGATTAAAAGAAACAATAGTTAGACCAACTGAAGAGGTAAATGAATTGCTAGTTAAACATGGAACAACACCTCTTGAGACTGGAACAAAGATGTCTGAATTATTAAAGAGAACTGAGCTTACATATAAAGATTTAGAAGTAATTGATATAGAAAGAGATTTAACTCTTCCAAAGGACATTATAAAAGAAGTGGAAATTGAACTTAAATATGAAGGATATATAAAAATGCAAGAAGCACAAGTTGAAAGATTCAAAAAGTTAGAAACAAAGGAATTAAAAGAAGATATAGATTATGAAAAAATAAATGGATTGAGTTTAGAAGCACGACAAAAACTAAATAAGCATAAACCTCATTCAGTTGGACAAGCTTCTAGAATATCAGGAGTATCTCCAGCAGATATATCAGTGCTTTTGATATATTTGGAACAAGAAAAAAGAAAATAAGTAAAAAAGATTGAAATTTGAATTTTCAAATTTCAATCTTTTTTTGAGAACTAAACAGAAATGACAATATCACCTTCCATTAAGGGAACAAAAAGACCTGCTTTTGTTTTTACAAAAGAAGGGTTTCCATCACCAAAATATTGAATAATAAGATAGCGAGGATCAATATATGGATATTCTTTTTTGAGTTCATCTAAAGAGTAAAATTTTCCAAAATAAACTATAGATGATATATTAGTTGGTTTTCCCAATGGCTTTGGTGGGTTAGAATTATAATCAATTTCTAAATCAAAGAAACGATATCCATCTGCTTCTTTTGGAATTGAAAAAGGGTCAATAGAGCGGTCTTTAACTGAATAAGCCATCCGGATAGGCTCTAATAAGAAGTTTTCAAAAAATAGAAGTTCTACAAAATGAGTATTCATATAGTTCTCCTTTCACTATTAGCTAGTGCTTAATAAAAAAATAAGCTATAATATATTATATATTGTTTTACATAATTATGTAAGTAAAAATTAAAAAAATTTAGAATGTTCGCTTGTATTTGTGAGAAAAATGTTGTATATTTATATATTATAGAGAAGAGAAAAATATACAAAAGGAGGAGAAAATTTTGGCTAAAGTAGTTTCTATAGCAAATCAAAAGGGTGGAGTTCGGAAAGACAACAACATCAATAAATCTAAGTACAATCCTTGCTAAAAAAGGAAAAAAAGTACTTTTAATTGATGCTGATCCACAAGGAAATGCAACAAGTGGATTAGGAGTAAAAAAAGAAATTGAAAAATCTATATATGATGTATTAATAGAAGAAGTTAACATAAAAGAGACTTTACAAGATACAATGATAAAGAATTTAAAAGTATGCCCATCAAATATAAACCTTGCAGGAGCAGAGGTTGAACTGGTTTCGATGATGTCGAGAGAACATAGGTTAAAGGAAAGAATTGATGAAGTTAGAGATGAGTTCGATTACATCATAATTGATTGTCCGCCATCTTTAGGATTAATTACATTAAATGCATTCACAGCATCGGACAGCGTTTTAATTCCTGTACAATGTGAGTATTATGCTCTTGAAGGTCTTGGACAACTAATTAATACAGTAAACTTAGTAAGAAGACACTTAAATAAAAACTTACAGATAGAAGGAGCTGTTCTTACTATGTTTGATGTAAGGACAAATCTTTCAAATCAGGTTGTTAAAGAAGTAAAAAGATATTTTGAAGATAAGGTATATAAAACTGTAATACCAAGAAATGTAAAACTAAGCGAAGCACCTTCTTACGGTATGCCAATAACAGTATACGATCCAAAGTCAAAAGGTGCAAAATGCTATGAAAAATTAGCAAAAGAATTTATAAATAAAAATGAAGAAGAAAAAATAGCAAAACATATGAAGGAGGATTAGAAAATGGCGAAGAAGACAGGATTAGGAAAAGGTTTGGATGCGTTATTTATGAATACGCCAATTGAAGAAGAGGAAGAAATAAAAGATGGAGAGAAAATATTAAGCTTATCAATAAATGAAGTTGAACCAAATCGTAATCAACCAAGAAAACATTTTGATGAAGAAGCACTAGAGGAACTTGCTGAATCAATAAAAAGATATGGATTAATTCAACCAATTATAGTAACAAAAAAAGATGGATATTATGAAATAATTGCAGGAGAAAGAAGATGGCGTGCTTGTAAAAAAGCGGGATTAAAAGAAATTCAGGTAATTGTTAGAGAAGATGATGAAAGAAAAAATAAAGAAATATCATTAATTGAAAATATTCAAAGAGAAGATTTAAATGCAGTAGAAAAAGCAATGGGAATGAAGATTTTAATGGAAGAGTATTCTTTAACACAGCAACAAATTTCTGAAATACTTGGAAAAAGTAGAAGTTCAATTGCTAATACAGTTAGAATATTAAATTTAGATAAAAGAGTATTAGAACTCGCAAAAGAGGGTAAATTAACAGAAGGACACTGCAGAGCTTTGCTTTCAGTTGAAGATGGAGATAAACAGCTTGAAATGGCACTTAGAATAATTGAAAGAGGAGACAATGTTAGAGAGGCTGAACAAAAAACACAAGTAAAAAAGAATATGAAGAAAAAAGATCAAAAATATGAAGCTATATTTAGAGATATAGAGGACTCTTTCCAAAGTTTCTTTGGTACAAAAGTAAGTCTAAAAGCAGGTCAAAGAAGAGGAAAAATAATAATTGAATATAAGTCTAATGAAGATTTAGAGAGACTATTAGAATTAATAAAAGAATAATACAATAGAAGGAAGTGTATTATATTTGGAAACATTTTTTGAGGCTTTTTTAGAATTTATAAAAACAGATTCTTTTTTATTGATTTTATTTGGAACAATAATTATATTATTTATTTTATATATAACAAGTATAATAAAATTGCACAGAATTAGAAAAGAATATAAAAATTTTATAAACAAATTAGGAAATGGCGTAAATATAGAAGAAATTTTGGAAAAACATATAGATAGAATAAATGAGACAATTAGCAAAAATAAAGAATTACAAGAATTATGCATAAAAATAGACGCTGATATAAAAAATTGTGTGCAAAAAGTTGGAATATATAGATATAATGCATATAAAGATGCAGGACATGATTTAAGCTTTACTTTAGCACTTCTAGATGAAAAAAATGATGGCGTTGTTTTAAATGGCATTTATTCACGAGAGATGTCTAATATTTATGCTAAACCAATAAAAAATGGAGTTTCTGAATATAAAATAACAGAAGAGGAAAAGGAAGCATTAAAAAGAGCAATGAATAATTAGTAATATATTTAAATAATATTATATAATTTTTAGTTTATTTAATTAAGATATAATAATTAGTCTGAAATTGCTGGAAAAATAACAAAAAATTAAATTTTATCTTGACAGCATTGCTTAAATATGCTAAAATATATACTGTTGTGAGTAACAAGCAATAGATATGCAGAGGTGGTCGAGTTGGTTTATGGCAGCAGTCTTGAAAATTGCCGTAGGTTAATAGCCTACCGTGGGTTCGAATCCCACCCTCTGCGCCATTAAATCTTAGATTATTCTAAGATTTATTTTTTTAATATTAATAGTTTAAGTACATTAATATTAAATGTCATACTTTATATGTGGAGAGTTGTCTGAGTTGGTTTAAGGTGCTAGTCTCGAAAACTGGTGTAGGATAACATCCTACCGTGGGTTCGAATCCCACACTCTCCGCCAGATGGAAATTTAATGAAATTTCTAAAAATAGGTTGACTTAAGATAAAAAATATATTATAATAAATAAGCATTTGAAAATAAATATATGTAGGTGTACCCAAGTGGTTGAAGGGGCGAGTTTGCTAAACTTGTAGGGTTCGTTTAGGGCCGCGGAGGTTCAAATCCTCTCACCTACGCCAAATGAAAAGCACAAGTTTTACTTGCGCTTTTTTTTAGTTTAAGATAATTATATTTTATATATAAAAAATATATTATTAAATATTTTTTATTATAAAATATTTAATAAAAAAATAAAATGAAAAAAATAATTTATAAAATAATTAACCAATATAAATTTAAGTAAAAAAATTCAAGAATAAATTAAATATATTATAAAATTATAAAATTTTTAAAAATAATATATAGAATTTAGATAATTAAAAATAAAATAAATATAATTATAAGAAAAATAAAAAATATTATTGAAATTAATTAATAAAATAAACAAAATATTATAGAAAAAAAGACTAATCAGAATTATATAATTATAAAATGTAAACTTAATAAAGAAATAAAGAAATAAAGAAAAAAGAGAGACTAATAGTTATAATTGAAGAAACGAGCAAGTAAATGTAATAAAGAAGTAGAAAACATAGATTGACAAAATAACAAAAAACACAATAAAAAAATTTCAAAAAAAATGTAAAATGACTTAAAATCCCTAATTATACAAAAAGAAATGTGGATAACTTTTTAGAGAAATATTTACTTAAAGGCAAAAAAACACACGAAAAGTTATACAAAAAAACTAAAACAGGTGAACACAAAAGATTGTAAAAAAATGGAACCATTATGTAAAACAAAGCAAGATATAGATAAAGAATTTTACAAGAATAAAAGAATTATGTAACCGACAAAAATAGGAAAAAAATTAATAAATATTGTAAATAAAAAAGAAAAAAATTAAAAAAAAGAATTAAATTTATTAAATGAAAGAAAGAATTATATTATAAATAAGAATAAAATAAAAAATAATTTGATAAATTTATAAAAAAAATACTAAAAAACAAAATATATAATTTAATAAATAATGATATTAAAAATTAAAAATATAGAATATTTAAATAATAAATAATAATAAATAATAATAATAAATAATAAACAATAATAATAAACAATAATAAATAATAAAAAAGAATTAAATGAAAAAAATAATTTATAAAATAATTAACTAATATAAATTTAAGTAAAAAAATTTCAAGAATAAATTAAATATATTATAAAATTATAAAATTTTTAAAAATAATATATAGTATTTAGATAATTAAAAAAAAATAAATATAATTATAAGAAAAATAAAAAATATTATTGAAATTAATTAATAAAATAAACAAAATATTATAAAAAAATAGAAAAAAAGACTAATCAGAATTATATAATTATAAAATGTAAACTTAATATAGAAATAAAGAAAAAAGAGAGTCTAATAGTTATAATTGAAGAAACGAGTAAGTAAATGTAATAAAGAAGTAGAAAACATAGATTGACAAAATAACAAAAAACACAATAAAAAAATTTCAAAAAAAATGAAAAATGACTTAAAATCCCTAATTATACAAAAAGAAATGTGGATAACTTTTTAGAGAAATATTTACTTAAAGGCAAAAAATTACACGAAATCTTATATAAAAAAACTAAAACAGGTGAACACAAAAGATTGTAAAAAAATGAAACCATTATGTAAAACAAAGCAAGATATAGATAAAGAGTTTTACAAGAATAAAAGGATTATGTAACCGACAAAAATAAGGAAAAAAATTAATAAATATTGTAAATAAAAAAGAAAAAATTAAAAAAAAGAATTAAATTTATTAAATGAAAGAAAAAATTATATTATAAATAAGGATAAAATAAAAAATAATATGATAAATTATATAAAATAAATACTAAAAAACAAAATATATAATTTAATAAATAATGATATTAAAAATTAAATAATAAAACTAATTATTAAATAAGAATAATCTGAATATTATTAATAATTTTTAAATTATATAAGATAATCATAAATTATTATTTTATATAATTAAAAATATTTATTAAAATTAATTATAAAATAAAAAAGAGAATAATAATTAATAATAATTATTATTCTCAAGATTAATAATAATTATGAAAAGAATAATTCCTCTTTTTTATTATTTTGAATATTATATGAAAGTTTTTCAATATTATTATTTTCATTTTTCAAATTATCTTTTGCCACTGTCATTAACAATTTTAATCTGTTTGTTTGATTTGCTTCACTTGCACCTGGATCATAATCAACAGGAGAAATATTTGCATTAGGATATTTTGAACGTATTGTTTTTATTACTCCTTTTCCTACAACATGATTTGGAAGGCAAGCAAATGGTTGAACACAAACAATATTTGGTATTCCATTTTCTATATATTCAATCATTTCTGCAGTCAAGAACCAGCCTTCTCCAGTTTGATTTCCAATAGATAATATATCTTTTACTTTTTCTTCTAAGTGCCAAATATCACAAGGCATTATATAATCTTTAGAAGAATTTGATAATGCAATTTTCAAATCTTTTTCAAAAATATCAATTAATTTTAATGCAAGTTTAAATATTTTTGCTTTTGTTTTATCTGTATTTAATAAAGTATTAAATGTAATTTTATGTGTTGCCATAAATTTTACGAATCCCATAAAATCTGGCATAACAACTTCTGCACCTTCATTTTCAAGAACATTAACTACAAAGTTATTTCCAAATGGATGATATTTTATTAATATTTCTCCAACAATACCTACTTTTGGTTTTTTTATTGATACATCTAATTTTATTTTTTCAAAATCATCTACTATATCATAAATGCTTTGTTTAAATTCTTTTGAAGAAGAGTGCTTAATTAGTTTTTTACATTCTTCCATCCATTTATCATATATTTTTTGTGATTCACCTTTATTTATTTCATAAGCTCTATTTTTTAGAAATAATTTTTGAAGTAAATCTCCATATATAATCGATTTTAATAATCTTTCTAGTAAAGAAATTGTTATTTTAAATCCTGGATTTTTTTCCATACCAACAACGTTGAAGGATATAACAGGAACTTGTGGGAAGCCTGCATCTTTTAATGCTTTTCTAATAAATCCAATATAATTTGTAGCTCTGCATCCACCACCAGTTTGAGACATTATTATTGCTGTTCTATCTACATCATATTCTCCACTTTGTAGTGCTTCAATAAATTGTCCAGTTGTTAATATAGAAGGATAGCAGGCATCGTTGTTTACGTATTTTAACCCTGTTTCAACTGTTTTAGGAGTACATGTATCAAGTAGTTTTATATTATATCCTGAAGATTTAACAGCCGCTTCTATTAATTCAAAATGTATTGGAGCCATTTGAGGCATAAGTATTGTATATTCTTTTTTCATTTTTTTAGTAAATGGAACTTTATAAATGCTATAATTTCCTTTTGTATTAGAAGTAGTTTCTTGTTTCTTTTTTTCTAAACGTTTGTTGATACTTGCAAGAAGTGATCTAATACGTATACGTACGGCACCAAGATTGTTTACTTCATCTATTTTTATAAGAGTATACATTTTATTATAGCTTGATAATATTTCTTCAACTTGGTCGGTTGTAACTGCATCAACACCACATCCAAATGAGTTTAATTGAACAAGCTCCAAATTATCATGCTTTCCTACAAATTCAGCAGCGGCATATAATCTACTATGAAATACCCATTGGTCAACAACTCTTAAAGGTCTTTTTACTTCTACATCTTTAGCAATTGAATCCTCTGTTAAAACGCAAAGTCCAAGACCAGTGATTAAAGTGTCTATTCCATGATTAATTTCGGAGTCTACATGATATGGACGTCCTGCCAAAACAACACCTTTAAGATTATTTTCTTCCATATATTTTAATGCTTTTGTAGCTTCGTCTCTGATATCCTGCTTACATTTTTGGTATTCTTTCTCAGCTGCAAGAGCTGCTTCTGTTAATTCTTTTTTATTAAAGTTATACTCTGCAAATTCCGGCAAATCCATTATTACTTTAACAAGATTTTTAGTATCAAAAGGTAAAAATGGATTTAAATATTTAATATCATGAATTTCTTCAATATTATTTTTTATAACTTCCGAATAAGAAATTACTATTGGGCAGTTATATTTGTTATCTGACTCTTTGTATTCTTTTCTATTGTAAGGCATACAAGGATAGAAAATTGTTTTTATTCCAGAACTTATTAGGCTCATAACATGACCATGAGAAAGTTTAGCAGGGTAGCATACAGATTCTGATGGCATTGATTCCATACCTTTTTCGTACGTTTTTCTAGTACTTTTTTCTGAAAGAATAACTCTAAAGCCAAGTTTTGTAAGGAAGGTGAACCAGAAAGGATAGTCCTCATACATATTTAAAACTCTAGGAATTCCAATAACACCACGAGGAGCTTTATCTAAAGGTAATGGTTCATAATCAAAGATTCTCTTTTGTTTATATTTAATTAAGTTAGGAAGTTCTGATTTTCCAGTAACAATTCCTGCACCTTTTTCACAACGGTTTCCAGATATATGCGTTTTTCCATTACTAAATCTATTTATTGTAAGCTGACAATGATTCTCGCATCCATTACATCTTGTATGACTTACTTTTATATCTAATTTATCTAAATCTTCTAGTGATGATAAGGTAGAAACATATTCCATATCAAGATTTGCTTCGTATTGCTCTTTTGCAAGTAGTGCAACCCCATAAGCACCCATAAGACCTGCAATATCTGGCCTTACAACTTGTTTTCCTACTATCAATTCAAAACTACGAAGAACGGCATCATTATAAAAGGTGCCACCTTGTACAACGATATGATCTCCTAAAGTTTCCGGATCTCTAATTTTCATAACTTTTTGTATAGCATTTTTTATAACAGATATAGAAAGACCAGCAGAAATATCTCCAACTGAATATCCTTCTTTTTGAGATTGTTTAATTTTTGAATTCATGAAAACTGTACATCTTGAACCTAAATCAACAGGCCTACGTGCAGTTAATGCTTCATTTACAAAATCTTCAATTGAAAGATTTAAGCTTTTTGCAAAGGTTTCTATAAAAGAACCACAACCAGAAGAACAAGCTTCATTTAACATGATATTATCTATTGCACCATTTTTTAGTTTTATGTATTTCATGTCTTGTCCACCAATATCAACAATACTTGTAACATTTGGCATAAATTCAGAAGCAGCTCTATAATGTGCTATTGTTTCAATTTCATTTAAATCAACGCTTAGAGCTGTTTGCACTAATTTTTCCCCGTATCCAGTAACACCAGCATAACGTATTTTAGCATCTTTTGGTAAGACACGATATACTTCTTTTAACATCTCAATTACACTTTTTAAAGGGTCACCTTCATTACTTCTATAGATAGAATATAAAAGTTTTCCTTCATTATCAATAATTGTGAGTTTTGCAGTAGTAGAACCTGCGTCTATTCCTATAAAGCAATCACCAGAGAAGTTTTTTAGATTTCTTCTTTTAACTTTGGCTTTAGAATGTCTTTTTTTAAATTCATCATATTCTGCATCAATTGAAAATAAAGGAGAAAGAGGCTTTGTTGTTGTATCTTGAGAATTTCTTAAAACTTCAATTTTACTCTTTAATTTTTGTACAGATATAGGATTTCTGTTTAATGAATCTAGCGCAGCTCCTTTTGCAACTAGTAAATGTGCTTGATCTGGTACTATAGTTTGTTCAGGTGTTAAATGCAATGTTTCAATGAATCTTTTTCTAAGCTCTGATAAATAGTTTAAAGGTCCACCTAAAAAGGCTACATTTCCACGGATTGGTCTACCACATGCAAGTCCACTTATAGTTTGATTTACGACAGCTTGAAAAATAGAAACAGCAATATCGGCTTTTTCAGCACCTTCATTAATTAAAGGCTGTACGTCAGTTTTTGCAAAAACTCCGCAACGTGAAGCAATTGGGTATATTGTTTTATATTCTTTTGCAAGTTCATTAAGACCAGCTGTGTCAGTATGTAAAAGACTTGCCATTTGATCTAGGAACGCTCCAGTACCACCGGCACAAGTTCCGTTCATACGTTGCTCAACAAATTTATCAAAATATATAATTTTTGCATCTTCTCCTCCAAGCTCTATTACAACATCAGTTTGAGGAATGTATTTTTCAACTGCACGTTTGCAAGATACGACTTCTTGGATAAAAGGCACGTCTAAAAATCTGGCAGCAGACATTGCTCCAGACCCTGTTAATGCAATTGTAAATTCATTATTAGGGTATTCTTCAGCTAATTTTTCTAAGACCCTGCATACAGTATTTTTTGTATCAGAAAAGTGCCTTTCATAAGATGTATATATAGTTTCTAAATCATCATTCATGACTACGATTTTTACAGTGGTTGAGCCTACGTCAAGACCAACATGTAATAATTTTTCGTTCATAAAATTATCTCCTTGTAAATATAAATGTTACATAACTTATATTTTATACTCAAAAGAGCATTTTGTCAATGAAAAAAACTCCAACAGATTTCAAAAATAGACAGTCAGCCGACCAAGCATCTGACAAATTGTTAAGTAAAACTATTTAAATATATTCATAATTTGTCCTAAATACAAATATATTTAAATAACTAAAATTTGGAGGTAAGATATGAATAGAAAAAAAATAATTATTTTTTTAATAATTGCTTTGATAGTTATTATTGGAGTTTTAGCTTTGATAAAATTTATGAACAAAGAGAAAGAGGCAGTTCCTACAGAGATTATACCACTTGAGGAAATTACTGATGAACAAGAAAGACAGACTATGATTTCCCTCTATTTTGTAAATCCCGAGACAATTGTATTAGTTCCTGAGGCGAGAAGAGTTGATGCAAAAATACTATTAGATAATCCATATAAAACATTAGTTGAACTTTTAATAGAAAAACCAAAGAATGAAAAATTAGAAAGTGCTATACCAGAAGGTACAAAAGTTAATAGTGCAAAGCTAAAAGATAATACAGTAGAAATTGATTTATCTAAGGAATTTATAGAAAAACAAAATGGAGATGTAGAAAAAGCTTCGATTAGTATTTATTCTATTGTAAATACTCTAACAGAACTAAACGAAGTAAATTCTGTTAAAATTCTAATTGATGGAGAGGAAAATGTAAAATTTAAAAATTGTGATTTGAGTTTAAGCAATACATTTATAAGAAAAGATTAACTTTTAAACCATTTATACATTTTCATATATTTTGTAAAATGTTTATAGTTATAAAGAAAATGCTCGACTTCATTAAGAGAGTTTAGAGTATTTTCTTTTTTTATTTTAAAATCAAATTTTTTCTTATTGGGTTTTTCTTTTTTATGATTTCCTCTTGAATAAAATAAGTTGCTTTCCATAAGTACCTCCATGTGTTGAAATTTCCATATTTTTATTGTATAATATATAATATTAAAAATAAAGAAAAGAGTTACTTATGGAATTAAAAGAAAATGAAAGAATAGATGATTTACAATTAAATAATTTAAAAATTATTCAAAATAAAGAGTGGTTTTGTTTTGGCATAGACAGTGTACTTCTTTCAGGGTTTGCAAGTAGAATACATAGAAATAGTAAAATACTTGACTTGGGAACAGGCACAGGAATACTTGCACTACTTTTATCTGCAAAGGTTGAAGGATCAAAAATTACAGGAATAGAAGTGCAAAAAGAAGTCGCTGAAATGGCAAAGAAAAGTATAGAATTAAATAACTTAAAAGATAGAATAGAAATATTAAATATAAATGTAAAAGAAATTAATAAAGATGTAAAGTATGATGCTGTTGTTTCAAATCCACCATATAAAAAAGAAGGAACAGGTATCACAAACGAAAATAGTGTAAAACTAATATCAAGGCATGAGATAGAAGGAAATTTAGAAGACTTTATTAAAGCTGCAAGTATAACATTAAAAGATAATGGGTCGATGTATATGGTGAATAGACCAGAGAGATTAGTAGATATTTTTGAAAACTGCAGAAAATATAAATTAGAGCCTAAAGAATTGCAAATTGTATATTCAAAGGTGAATAGTAAGCCAAGCCTTATTTTAATAAAGGCAACAAAAAATGCAAATAGATACTTGAAGGTTTTAGAACCACTATATATTTATAAAGAAAATGGTGAATATACTGATGAAGCAAGAAAGATATATGGAAAATAAAAAATTGTTGCTATATTTAAAGAAAAAATGATTATAGAAAGGATAAAAGTATGAGTGGAAAAATATATTTAGTTGCAACACCTATTGGGAATTTAGAGGATATTACCTTAAGAGCTATAAGAATTTTAAAAGAAGTAGATATTATAGTTGCAGAGGATACAAGACAAACTTTAAAATTATTAAATCATTTAGAAATTTCAAAGCCTATGATTAGTTTTCATAGACATAGTACAGAAGGAAAATTAGAGGAAATAATTAATAAGGTAAAAATAGGTAATAATATAGCTTTAGTTTCAGATGCTGGAACACCCGTTATTTCAGACCCAGGAGAAGATATTGTAAAAAGAGCTATAGAAGAAAAAATAGAAATAGTTCCAATTCCAGGAGCTTGTGCTTTGATAGCAGCTCTTATTGCGTCAGGCATTGATGCTAAAGAATTTATATTTTTAGGTTTTTTACCATTAAACAAGAAATCAAGAAAAGAAAAATTAAATGAAATAAAAAATGCTAAAAAAACCACAATTTTGTATGAAGCACCACATAAACTAAAAGAAACATTAAATGATTTGAGTGAAATTACGGAAAAAAGAAAATTAGTACTAGCAAGAGAAATTACTAAAATTCATGAGGAATATATATTGGGAACGGCAGAGGAACTTTTGAAAAAAATACAGGAACCTAAAGGAGAATTTGTAATTGTAATTGATAAAAATAATGATGAGAAAATAAATATTTTTGAAGATATGACATTGGAAGAACATTATAAATATTACGAAAATAAACGGGCTTGATAAAAAAGAAATCATTAAACAAATTGCAAAAGACAGAAAAGTAAAAAAAGATGAAATTTATAAAAAATTTATTTAAAATAAATTTTATGGACATATTAAAAAGTATATAAAACTAAAATGTTTTATACTTTCTAATATGTCCATAAATTATGACAATAATTATCTTAATTTTCTTTTAATTCCATTATTCTCTTTTTGCAGTTTGTACAAATTAATTTATCATTATATGTATATAAATTTTTGCTACTTCCGCAAAATATACAGTTAGGATTGTATTTTTTTAATATTATTGATGAGCCGTCAACAAATATTTCTATAGGGTCTTTTTCCATAACTCCTAGTTTATTTCTAAGTTCCATAGGAATTACAATCCTGCCAAGGGGGTCTACGTTTCTTATAATACCAGTAGATTTAATCATAAATTTCTCCTTATAAATAATATAAAATTACATTATAATTTAAAGTTACGTTACACTATAAATAATATCATAAAATTATACAATAAGCAACAATTTTTGTGGTTAAATATATTTTAAATAATACTCTTGCATAAGATAAAAAGAATACAGGAGTCTTTAAGACTCCTGTAAAGTTAGATATATAAACTCCATTCGGAGGCTGTAGAGATATGTTCTTCGCTATAAAAAAAGGGGGCCGCGAAGAAAAAGATAAAAAATGTCATAACTCTACAAGAATAAAAACAAAAATATAAACATGTATAATTAATAAACATTAAGTATAAATATTTAATATAAAAATATAAAAATTCAATTAATAACTTTGAAAATATTTTGAACTAATTTTGTTTGAATTAATAAAAATATAATTGAATAATATTAAAAAATAATAATTGAATATACAAGTTGTTGTAAAATTAGCTTGTATAAGTTAGAACTTTTTGATAAAAGTTTAATATAAGTTCATATAATTAAATAAATTACTGTAAATATAATATTACATAATATTGAAAAAGTCAAGAAAAAGTCTACGACAAAATTCGACAGAAAATAATTGAAGTTAGCATACCTACTGCATCTGCAATTAGTGCAGATACTAAAACAAATCTTAATTTTTTTACGTTAATAGCACTTGTATAAACTGCTATTGTATATAAAGTTGTTTCTGTGGAACCCATAATCGTAGAAGCAATTATTCCGGATAATTGTATCTACACCATAATTTTCCATTATATCCATTGCTACTGCTGTTGCACCACTTCCAGATATTGGACGAATTAAAATAAGTGGTAAAATTTCAGATGGTATAGTTAATTTGTTAAGAATAGGTGATAAAATATTTGAAATCAATTCTAAAATTCCAGAGTTTCTAAGTGCATTAATAGCAAGAAATAATGCAATTAATGTTGGAAAAATTTTTATAACTGTATTAATTCCCTCTTTGCATCCATCTAAAAATGTGTCAAATACTTTAATTTTTTCACTTATTCCATAACAAACTATAAAAAAAATTACAAATGGGACAGCTATTATTGATATATAATTAACAAGATTCATGTTTTGCTCCTTATAGTTATTTACCAATTTTTATAAATATTTTTACTGCAATAATGCCAGCAAGTGCAGCGCAAATTGTTGAAAGCCAGACAGGTAACAGTATACTTGTTGGATTTTCTGAATTTAAAGAGCTTCTTATTGCAATAACGGTTGTTGGTATGAGTTGTAATGAAGCTGTATTAAGGAGCACAAGCATTGCCATAGAATTACTAAGAGTAGATTTATTAGAATTTTTTTCTTGTAAGGATTGCATAGCTTTTATTCCAAGTGGCGTTGCTGCGTTTCCAAGACCTAAAATATTTGCAGTAATATTTAAGGAAATTTCTTCATAAACTTTATCTTCTTTATTAATATCAGGAAAAAGAAAATGTATAAAAGGATTTAATAATATAGAAATTTTTTTTGATAATGTGCTTTTTTTAGCAATTTGCATAATTCCACACCATAAAGTAATTGTGCCAAAAAACGTAAAACATAGTTCAACAGCAGATTTTGCCGATTCAAAAATTCCATTATTTAATTTTTCGAGATTTCCAGAAATACAAGCATAAATATATGAAATTATTATAAAAAGTGGCCAAAGGATATTAAGCATAATCATACCTCTATAAATATATATTAAAATTTGTAAAAATATATGTCAAAACGTTAACATAATGCTTGTAATTTTGTGAAAAGAATGGTAAAATTAAATATGTCGGGATTGATTATTAAAAAAAAGAAAAAATTCGATAATAAATTTGCTAGAACAATTGATTATTAAAAGAACAAGTGGTATAATGTGATAGCAATTAAATCGATATACGAGGTTAGGTCTACTATCCTATACTGGATTGTATATGATGAAAGGAATGATTTAATATATGTCAAAAAAATATGATGTAATAGTAGTAGGAGCAGGTCCTAGTGGGGCATTTCTTGCTTATGAAATGATTCAGTTAGACAAAACAAAAAAAGTTTTATTAATTGAACAAGGAAGAAAAGTTGAAGACAGAAATTGCCCAATAGAAAAAATAGGGAAATGCGTACATTGCAAACCAATGTGTAATATAACTTGTGGCTTTTCAGGAGCTGGAGCATTCTCTGATGGAAAATTATCTCTATATAATGAAGAAGATGAGGATATACATATTGGAGGGGTACTTCATAAATATATCGGAGTAGAAGAAACAAAAAGGTTAATAGATTATACAGATGAAATATATTTAAAATTTGGAGCAGATACTAAACTTGAAGGAATAGATTATGTTGAAGAGGTTAAAGCGATTAAACAAAAAGCTAAAAAAGCAGAGATGAACTTAGTTAATATTCCAATTAGACACTTAGGAACAGAGAAGAGTCATGAACTATATTCAAGAATGGAAAAATATTTATTAGAAAATGGCGTAGAAATATTATTTAATACACAAGTTCATGATTTAGTAATAGAAAATAATCAAATAAAAGGTGTAAAAATTAGAGATGCAAAATATGCTTACGATGAAGAATATGACGGAGATGAAATATTAGAAGGAGAAAAAGTTGTACTTGCTGTAGGTAGAAAAGGAGCAAACTGGCTTGTTAGTATGTGTGAAAAACACAATATAAGAACAAAAGCGGGTACTGTAGATATAGGAATTAGATATGAGCTTCCTGATAGTGTTATGAAGGATATTAATAAATATATGTATGAAGGAAAATTTATATCAAGACCTGGACCTTTTAAAGATAAAGTTAGAACTTTCTGTCAAAATCCAAGTGGCTTTGTTTCAACAGAAGTTTACGATAATAATATTACGTTAGTCAATGGACACTCATATAAAGAAAAAAAGAGTACAAATACAAACCTTGCAATTTTAGTATCACATAATTTTGAATATCCATTTAATAAACCGATTGAATACGGTAGAAATGTTGCAAAAAATATGAATGCACTTGGAAATGGAAATATAGTTGTTCAAAGATTAGGAGATATTTATAGAGGAAAGAGAACTTGGGAAGAAGAACTAGAGAGAAATAGCGTTGTTCCAACACTAAAAAGTGCGGTTGCAGGGGATATCACTTTTGCATTGGGATATAGAACAATGACAGATATCTTACAATTTATAAGAAATCTAGATAAAGTTGTAGAAGGATTTGCAAATCCAGATAACCTATTATACGGACCGGAAATTAAATTTTATAGTAACAAAATTGATATAGATAATAATTTTGAAACAAGTATTGAAGGACTTTATTCAATAGGTGACGGAGGAGGACTTACAAGAGGTCTTATGATGGCATCTTGTGCAGGAGTTCAAACAGCAAGAAATATTATAAGTAAATTATAAAATAAAAAAAGGAATTTCTAAATAATACAAAGAAATTCCTTTTTTTATGGTGAACCAGGAGGGGTTCGGCGAGCCGCGTCCTAAAAATAGTTCACTGGACTATTTTTGCCTTCACTTCGTTCAGGTACGTCCTTTTCGAACCCTCCAATCTAATGTATAAAAAAAGAGAATTTTCAGCGAAGCTTCAAACTCTCTTTATTTTTATGGTGAGCCAGGAGGGGTTCGAACCCCCGACCCCAGGCTTAGAAGGCCTGTGCTCTATCCAACTGAGCTACTGACCCAAAATTGATACTAAATAATAATACCACAAACCCTTGTAGATGTCAAGGGTTTTGGTAAAAATTTACGGAATTTCCGAAAAAATTTATCTTGCATTAAATTTTAGAATAGGACAAATTACTTCATATGCAACTTCTGCTATATCATTTGAACAATCTTGTAACATTTTATTAATTCTATTTGCATAATTTGATTTAGATTTATCTCCGAATAAAATATAATCAGTAGAAAATCCAGTTTTTTTAGACATCTCAATCAGTTTTTCTATACTCATAAGTTTAGTTCCTCTTTCGATTTGACTTAAGAAAGAAACAGAAACATTTATTAATTCAGCAAATTGTTCTCTTGTCATTGGCATAGACTCTCTAACAGTTCTTATTCTAGAACCAATCAAAATCTTATCCACCATATAAGACCTCCATTAAAAAATTATAGTTTAATTATATAGACACTTTCAGAAAAATGCCAAATACTATAAGGTTGAAAAAATGCACACTAAAAGTGTACATATTTGCATTTTTTTAAAAAATATGGTAATATATTATGTGAATGATTATTTGATTGAAGGAGGAAAAATAAGTGAAGAGCTTTTTGAAGAAGTTTGAGGATTTATGCATAAAAGAAAGTAAAATTATTGTAATACTTTTTTTATTGATTATAGTATTTGCAATTGTTAATATTATAATAAATAGAATTAATATTAGAAACGATGAACTAATTACAGAAAATCTAAGTACATTAACAAATATATCAAAGGAACTGATTTCAAAGATACCAGATGAAGAAGAAATAAAAGTGTATTTGTTTGATTATGGAGCAGATGATTATGTTTCTACTTTTGCAAAAAAATATGAGCAATTAAATAAAAATATAATAGTAGAAATAAAAAAGGCTAAAGAAGATGAAGAACTTGCATCAAGTTATGGAATCAAAGAAGGAGAGTATGATATTTTAATAATATCAGGAGAAAACTCAAGGTTAATTAAAGAAGACGATTTGTACTCTTATGATTACAATACAGGAAATGTTATTGATTTAACAGAGCAAAGATTGACAAACGGAATTGTTCAGGTTACGTCAGTTGGAGAGAGAATACCTCTATATATATTAAAAGGTCATGAAAAATATGTATTAGAGAACGAACTTTCAATAATAAAAAGATATGTTGAACTTGAAAATTATGAATTAAAGGAGTTGGATCTATCAAGTGATGACATACCAGAAGATTGTAATATTATAATGATTAATACAATGAATAGTGATTTCTTAGATGAAGAAACAGATAAAATAAAAGACTATATTAATAATGGTGGAAATATACTTTGGCTTGAGGATGCAAAAATTGAAGAAATAGAATATAGCAATGTTAAATCAGTACTTGAAATGTTTGGAGTAGAAGATATAAAAGCAGGTGTTGTATTTGAACAGGATAACGAGAATATAATATTACAAAATCCATATTTAATACTTCCAAAAATAAACGATATAGAAGTTTTAGGTGATTTTGATACACAAGGAAAAGTAATGTTTTATTATTCTACTAGATTAAATTTTGTAGAAGATGAAAGACTAAAAGAGTTAAATGTTAAAAAAATTGATTTGCTGTCAACAAGTGATAAAGCATTACTTAAAACTGATTTTTCAAATGATGTGATGAGCAAAAAAGAAGGCGATGAAGAAGGAAAGTTTATAGTTGGGGCATTGCTTGAAAAATCATTAGAAGAAGGAAAAAAATCAAAACTTATGATATATGCAAATAATTATTTTATAACAAATAATGTAATTAAAATAGGAAAAGAAGATATTTCAGTTGTGGATTTATATAATAATAGAGAATTAATAAATAATTCAATAAATTATTTATCTGAAAATCAAAACAATTTGGAGATTACTAAATTAGTGCCAAGAAATTATTATATCGGAATAGAAAATAATAGCGTAAAACAGGCACTAATTGTAGAGGGCATAATTCTTATAGTGTTTGTCCGGAATCACGATATTTATAAGAAAAAGAAAAAATAAATAAACGAAATCAACCTCTCATATAAATTATATGAGAGGTTTTTATGGGTGTTTTAAAATGTGTATTTGTAATAATAGGTGCAATAATTGGAGCGGGTTTCGCATCAGGAAAAGAAATATATACTTTCTTTTTCGTATATGGAGAAAAAGGAATAATAGGAATAATTATTTCTTTTTTATTAATTGGGTATATAATATTTAAATCATTAAAAATAATAAAGATATATGAAATAAACAACTATGATGAATTTTTAAAAATAATAATTAATAAAAAAATTTTTAGAAAATTAAATTTTGAGATAATAATTAATTTTATAATCAATATTTTTTTACTTGTCACATTTTTTATAATGTGTGCAGGATTTTCTGCGTATTTTAATCAAGAATTTGGGATAAATCAAACGATTACAGGAGTAATCGTCGCAATAGTTAGCTATATTATTCTAAATAAAAATTCTAAGGGAATATTTATTATAAATTCTATTTTAATTCCATTAATAATATTAATTTTAATTATTTTAGGAACGAAAAGTTATAATATACCTGTAAATTATATAAAAATCTCAAATACTTCAGAGTGGTTTTTAAAGTCTATTTTATATGCAAGTTATAATTCAGTTACTTTAATTTCAATATTAATACCAATGAGAAAATATATAAAAGACAAAAAGGATATTTTTAAAATTACTATTTTAAGTATTATTATCACGATAATAATGGCACAGGTTATTATTATGCTTTTATTAAGTGTTAAATCAGATATAAGTAACATAGATCTTCCAGCAGTGTATGCTAGTCGGATTATATGGAGATATATACAAATATTTATATGGTATAATTATTTTAGGTGCAATTATTACTACAGAAATCTCTGCTGGATTTGGATTCTTAAATAATATTTCGAAAAATAAAGAAAAATATGAATTGTATAATAAAATAATATGTACATTATCGATACCTGTATCTCTACTAGGGTTTTCAAATTTAGTAAATAATTTTTATCCTGCTTTTGGAATTTTAGGATTAACTCAAATTTTTTTAATATTAAAATGCAAATAAACTTGTATTATTTGTGTAATTATTATAAAATAAATATGAAAAAAGTTTGAGGAAGAATAATATATGAAAATATTAAAATTTAGAGGAAGAATGTCATTAAAAAACAAATTACTGATTATTTTTGGATTTATATTAGTAGTTATAGCAATTACTGTCTCGATTATCTATGCATTTAATGAAGAGGCAAGAGAATGGATAAATGTAAATATATTAAGAAAAGAAATATCAGAAGAAGACGTTGCAAGTATTGTTATTGATACAGACAAGTTACAATATATAGTTTCTTATGATAAATATATAGCAATCCTTTGTAATGGAAAACTAGAAATATATAATAGCTTTGCGTCAAAGATTTCTGAAATAGATATACAAGTAAGTAATCCAATATTTTCATCAAATGGTGGATATCTTGCAATAGCTGAAAATGGGGGACAGAAGATTTATTTAATTTCAGATACCAAAATGCAGTGGGAAGGAAAAGTTGAAGGAAATATTAGCCAATTGATTACATCTAAATATGGAAGTGTAGCAGCAATAACAAAAGGAACAAGTTACAAGAGTGTTATAATTACATTTGATAAAAATGGAAAAGAGTTATTTAAAACATATCTTGCCACAACCATAGCAGTTTCAGCAGATATATCAAATGATGGTAAATATTTAGCGATAGCAGAGGTAAATACAAGTGGTGCTGTAATAGAATCAAGCATAAAAGTAATAGATATTACTAAAGCAAGTAAAGGTGATACAACAAATTCAGTAGAGTTTAAATACAATGCTGATACAAACAAAATAATTACAGATATAAAATATCAAGATAAAGGTGGACTTGTATGCATATATGATGATTGTATACATATTATTTATCAAGATAAAGATACTGTTTTAAGAGAATTTAATTCTAATGTGCAAATTGCAGATATTAATCTAAAAGGACACTTTGTCAGAACAGAAGAAATTTCTATGGGATTATTTAACTCAAAAACAGATGTAATAATTACGAATATATTAAATAATTCAGAGACAACTTACACATTAGATAGTGCTGTTAAGAAAATTGTATGCTTTGATCAAAATATTGCAATTAATCTAGGGACAGAAGTTCATTTTATTGGCTTAAATGGTTGGCTTGAAAAAAGATACAAATCTTCACAGGAGATAAAAAACGTTGTAGTAGGTTCATCTATTGCTGGTATTATTTATAGGGATAGAATAAAGGTAATTTCTTTATAAAAAATATTTTTTGGGGAAGGAGGAAATATTTATGATAGCTGACATTGTAGTTATTGCTATTATGGCATTATGTGTTTTTTTAGGATATTATAGAGGACTAATCCATGTTGCGGTAAGATTTTTGGGCTTTTTTGTTGCGCTTATAGTAGCTTTAGTGCTTTATGTACCTGTTTCAAATTTTATTATTGATAATACAGGAGCGGTTGCGAGCATTCAGGGAGTTGTACAAAGCAAATTGTACAATAAAACTGAAACGCAAGAAGAAAATTTAATAGAAGATGGTAATTATGCAGCACAAATAGAAAAGTATATAGGGGATAAAACAGATGAATTAAAGAAAAATACATCAGAAGTCATTTCAAAAGAAGTTGCAATTGCTGTTGTAAGAGGATTAACGTGGATAGGGTTATTTATAGGTGTTCGAATTGTTATGATTTTTGTTAAAGCATTAGCAAGTATAATTGAAAAAATACCGGTAATAAAACAATTTAATAAAGCTCGGTGGAACAATATATGGCGTTTTAGAGGGATTTTTAATAATTTATGCTGTTCTTGCAATTATAAATTTAACAGAACCTATAGTTAAAGAAAATAAGGTAACAGAACAAATAGAAGACTCACACATTTGTAAGATAATGTACGATAACAATTTGTTATTAAAAGTAATATTATAAATTTATTATATAGAAAAATAAGAAAAGAAATTTATTACTTTTCTTATTTTTCTATTGAAATTATTTATAATTTACTGTATAATTATTTCAAATTAAATCAAATGTATTTATAATCTAATTATTTTTATTTATTTCGCAAATGACTGCTTTTTAGAATTGCAATTATAAAATTGATATTGTCAAATATTATTATTTTTACCATTGTTTAATAAATCATATATACTCATATTATTAGTTTGATTTTTGTTATTTATATTTAATTTATTTTTTTAATTTCAATAAAAAATTATTTCCAGTTTTCCAATAAAAATCACAGTATTATAATTATTAAAAAAAAATAAAAGGAGGTTTTTTATGGATATGTTAAATCAAAAACAAAAGATTATTTTAGTTGGAGTTGCTTTGCTTGCAATAGGAGTAATGTTATTTCAATACATTAATAGCACAAAAGATGTATATAGTTATGAAGGTGGTTTAAATGTTATGGAGGTGCAGGAGGAAGAAAAAACAAGTATAGAAACAAATGAGGAAAGAATAATAGTACATATTACTGGAGCTGTGAATAATTGTGGAATTGTACAAGTAAAAGAGAGTGCAAGAATTAATGATGTGATAGAAGCAGCTGGAGGGATTACGAACGATGCAGATTTAACTAATGTAAATCTAGCATATATTGTTGAAGATGGACAAAAAATATATATTCCAAGTAAACAGGATATGATTGAGAGCAATGAAATAAATGAGAATAAACAAATAGAGATAATTTCAGAGGGAGCAGGAGATAAAATTACAGGAGATGGGAAGGTAGGAGGAGTAAGTAAAACCAATATAAATAAGGCAACCCTAGATGGATTAAAATCACTTCCGGGTATTGGAGAATCAACGGCATTAAAAATACTTGAATATAGAGAAGCTCATGGCAAATTTAAAACTATTGATGAATTAAAAAACATTTCTGGTATTGGTGATGCAAAATTTAATACTATAAAGAATTTGATAAATGTTTAATTATTTGTAAAAATATACATTATAATAATTATAATATTAATATTGATTTTAGGATAAAAAAATAGTATAATATAAATATGATTTAGTTCAAAGGAGAAGAACATGGAAGAAAAGAAAGAAGTTAATCAAGAACATGTAAAAATTTACGACAAAGAAATGTATATAAGTCAAGAAAAATTAAGAACTATAGTATTAATTATAGTTGTATTTTTAATTGGGTTTGTAGCAGGTTATTTTTCAAAGGATGTAATAAATCCTGAAAATACTGTAAATAAAAATAATTTAAGTTATAATAATAAAATAAATCAATAAAAGTAGAAATATTTTTTAAATTATGATATAATATTAAATGATGGCGCATTATTCTAGTCGCAGATAGTTATTGAGAGGGTGGGGCTAAAAATCCACTGAAGGGCAAATCGATGAAGTTTCTTGTTTGTGCGCGAAATGCCAGTTTTGTGTGTGAGCAGGGAGTAAAGAAATTAGGGACATATGTAATGGCATACATAAAGTTACCCTGATTTCGCGGAGGCTTAAGGCAATATGCTTTAAGTATAACCTATGTTGAGTGCCAAGACACAAAATACATAGAGTAGCCTGTCTTGAGTGAATGTATTGGGATTAACATTTAAAACTTACAATTAATATGGCCAAAAATTTAAGTTTGGATTTCAAAGATGTTATGAAATTGCAATTGCAAAAAAGACTAACAATAACTGGAAGTGTCTAAGGAAAACTTCTAGAATGTTTGCTTTAAAAAAGCATAGAAGTCTAAGGATTAAGGTACGGATTTAAGTGGCAATCTGGTAGCTGTTCAAAAATGAATAGTTATTTTCCTTAAATGGAAACAGCTCTAGCAGTAATGCTAAGTGGAAAATAGAGAAATTCAACTAGACCTAAACCGTAAAATTTACTTAGACTTTTGCCATTTAAAGAATCAAAGTGTAAAGGCGAGCGATGCTCGCCTACATTTTAATTAGAAAATTTGAAAACACATAAATAGGAGAAAAGATGATAAATAAAAATAAAAAAGAAAAGAAAACAGAAAGCCATATTAAGTGGATAATACATGTGTTTTTACTCACTTTTACATTATCAATATTTTTTTCATATATTTCGACAAATGGTGTTTCATCACTAGAGATAATACCAGCAATTATTATATTAATAGTGGTTATTTTTATTGGAATTTTATTTGATATAATAGGTGTTGCAATAACAGTAGCAAATGAAGAAGAATTCCACGCAAAAGCAACGAAAAAAGCAAATGGTGCAAAGACATCTCTTAGGCTCATAAAAAATGCACCAAGGGTTTCAAATATTTGTGCAGATGTAATAGGAGATATTTGTGGAGTATTAAGTGGAGCAATAAGTACCATGATTTCTATAAAGTTGACGCAAAAATTAGGAATGTCAGAACATGTACAATTTGTAATAAGCGCAATAGTAGCTGCACTTACAGTTGGAGGAAAAGCTGTGGGGAAAGAAATTGCAAATAGAGAGTCAACTAGAATTGTTGAAATATGTGGAAAGATAGTAAGCAATTTTAAAAGTGAAAATTAGTAATTTTTTAAAATTTTTTGCATATAATAATTTTATATAGAAGTATAATTATCAGTTTATTTTAATAAAATTATAGTATTAAGGCTTTTTATTTGTGAATTTTTTACACAAAATTAAGCTAAAAGTATTGACTTTTTGAGAATAAAGACATATAATATATAAGTTCCTAATACATCGCGGGGTGGAGCAGTTGGCAGCTCGTTGGGCTCATAACCCAAAGGTCGTAGGTTCGAGTCCTACTCCCGCAACCACGTCGCAGTTAGCTAAAAAGGCTAGCTGTTTTTTTATGCAAAAAACTTTTAGATTTTATCACGCAAATTTAGAAAAAAGATAAGGAGTAATATATGCAACGAATACTTAGTTACATGAGAAAAGCAATAAATGATTATGATATGATACAAGATGGGGATAGAATTGCAGTAGCTTTATCAGGAGGAAAAGATTCAACAGCAATGCTAATGGGACTTAAAAATCTACAGATATTCTTTCCAAAAAAATTTGAAATAATAGCAGTAAGTATTGATCCAGGATTTGAACATTTTGATAGAAGTATACTTGAGAGAACGTGTGAAAAAATAGGTGTAAAGCTTATTATAGAAGAAAGTCATGCTAAAGAAATAGTTTTTGATATAAGAAAGGAGAAAAACCCATGCTCACTTTGTGCAAATATTAGGCGCGGAATTTTGAATTCTGTTGTAAATAGAGAAGGATGCAATAAAATAGCAATAGGTCATAATCAAGATGATGTGATAGAAACACTTATACTTAACTTGTTTTATGCAGGAAATATAAATACATTTGCACCTGTAAGTTATATGGATAGATCAAAAGTTACATTAATTAGACCGCTTGTCTATGCTCCTGAAAAAGATATAAAAAAATTTATAAAGAGGAATAATATCGAGATAATGCCAAAAACTTGCCCTATGGATGGTTATTCAAAAAGAGAAGAAATAAAAAAGATGATAAATGAAATGAATATGACAAATCCGATGCTAAAGGCTAATTTATTTGGAGCAATAAAAAGAAAAGAAATTAATGGATGGCACGAATAAAGACAGGATTTTTAAATCCTGTCTTGTTATATATACAAAAATTGTTAAATATAAAGCAATTATTAATCAGATATTTTTCTTTTATAATTACCAGATATTATTTTTGGCAAGTATGTAATTATTTTATATACTGCAAGTCTAATCTTTTTACTCCATATGTAAGAACGTCTAAGTCTTCTAGGCTTGTCTAGATTAATATCATCTTGCAATATTAAAGCAGATGAAAGTTCTTCTATTGCGAAAGAATAGTTTTGACCATCGTTATTGTCCCAATTATTTTGACCATCGTTAAAACAGAAATTTAAACAATCAGAATCGTCTAATTCTATTTCAGTTTGAAAACCAAGTTCGGTTTTTTCCATTTTAACATCTTTTAAATTATTCCATTGTAATCCAAAGCCATAGTGAATAAACACTTCTTCAGCTTCTTCTTGGAATAGTTTTCCACTATATGATATCTTAACAGTTGTGTTTGCAACTAATTTGTCAGTATTAAAAAAAATATTTTTTGTTAGTTCCATATTAATCTCCTATTTTATCTTTTGATATTAATATTATAATATTAAAAAATTTAATATTCAAGCTTTTTTTACAAATTTTTATTAATTTTTTAAAATCTTTCCAATTATATAGAAATTATCGCTATCAGAAACGCGAATTTCATCAAAATTTTTGTTATCTGGTCTTAAAAAAATCTTACCTTTTTTGGTGTAAAATCTTCTAATTATAATAATATTATTATAACTAAATAATCCATAATCTTTATTATTCAAAGCAGAGTTTAATTCAACAAAAACGTAGCTATCTTTTTCAAAAGTAGGTTCCATTGAGTTATCATTTATTTTTAGCGCAAAAGCGGCACTTGGCATAGAAGTTGGACAATCAATAAATGTTGAAGCATTATCAAATGCTATAATTTTATTATAAGAGATATAATTTATAGCATTATAAGTTTCTTGTTCTTCACTTAATTCCTTGTCGTAAGTAAACATTAATGGCATATATGGTATATTAAGAGCTTTACATAGAATTTTTAACGCTTTATGACTAGGGTTTCTTTCTTCTTTTTCAATATGCGTTAAATGGCCAATATTAATATCAGTAATATTTGAAAGTTCTGTCTTTGTCATACCTATAGATTTTCTAGCTTTTGCAAGCATTTTGCCTATCATATAAAAACCTCCATTTGAATATTATATGTTTAATAAATATTTTAAAAAATTTTACTACAATAATTATACAAAAAAATACAAATTTTGTCTAGCAGTAAAAAGAAAATGATTTGAATTTTTAAGTATAGTACTATTGTAAAGAATAAAACTTTGTGTTAATATTATATTATATAATACGGAGGAAAAATGAATAGAAGAAAAAGAAATAGAAATAGGAATACAAATAAGTTTAATTTTAGATATAATAAAAAGGTGCTTATATTACTATCTGTAATATTATGTATTCGGAGTGTTTTCTGTGATTTTTGCACTGATTAATGCAACAAATTCGAAGATTATACGAGGCGTAAAAATAAACAATATACAAGTTTCTGGACTTACAAAATCACAAGCAGAAGAAAAACTTGAAAATATTATAGAACATGTTATGCATGATAAAATAGTATTAAAACATGGGGAATATGAAACAGAGATAACATTGAAACAATTAGAACTTAACGTTGATATTCAAGAAAAAGTGTATGATGCTTGTACAATAGGTAGAAATAAGAATATTATAGAAAATAATTATAAAATATTAAAAACAATGATATTTGGCGAAAATTTAGATTTTGATTTTAAATTTAATGATGAAATAGTTCGAAGTATAATGAGTACATTGAACGATGAATGGGAAGATAAGTTTGTAGATAATGGATATTATATAGAAGATAACAAATTAATTATAGTGAAAGGCAAAAAGGGTACAGTAATAGATGAAGAAGCACTAATTAAGGAAATAAAAAATATAGCTAGTAAAAAAATTATAGGAAAGCAAATAAATGAAATAGATATACCTGTAATTATAAAAAATCCTGATGATATTGATATAGAAAAAATAAGAAACGAGATTTATAAAGAGGCAAAAGATGCTTCATATGATGAAACTAGCTCAACTTTACATACACATGTAAATGGTGTAGATTTAGCAATCAGTATTGAAAAAGCAAAAGAAATTATAAAAGAAGATACTGAAGAATATATAATACCACTAGAGATTACAGAACCTAATATAACAATAGAGAAACTTGGAGTTGAAGCATTTCCTAAAAGACTTGCAAAATTTTCTACTAGATATGATGCAAGTAATACAAATAGAGCGATAAACATAGAACTTTCTTGTAAGGCTATTGATGGAAAAATAATTTTCCCTGGAGATAACTTTTCTTTTAATGGAACAGTTGGACCAAGAACTAAGTCTAAAGGATATATGTTAGCGGGTGCATATTCTGCAGGAGAATTAATAGAGAGTTATGGAGGAGGAGTGTGTCAAGTATCAAGTACCATATATAATGCTGCATTATATGCAAATCTTGAGATAGTTGAGAGATACAATCATTCTGCAACAGTATCATATGTTGACCCAAGTAGAGATGCAACGGTATCTTATGGATCAAGAGATTTTAAATTTAAGAATTCAAGGACATATGCAATAAAAATAAAAGCAACAGCAAAAAATGGAATACTTACTATTGAAATATGGGGCATACCAGAGGAGGAAGAATATTTAATTGAAATAACAAGTGAAGTAACAGATGTAATAGCTTATAATACAAAATATATTTATGATAAGTCTTTAGGAAAAGATGAAGAGATTATACAAACAATAGGTGTAAATGGCGCAAAAAGTATTGCTTATAAATCAATAAAGAAAAATGGGGTTACAATTTCTAAAACTGTACTTTCAGAAGATAGCTATAAACCAATGACAAGAGTAATTAAAACTGGAGATAAGAAAAAAAGATAAATAAAAAAAGAAAGATATTTCAATATCTTTCTTTTTTTGGCAGAAAAAACTATTGAAAAAATATTTTTTATAAAGTATAATATTATTCGAAAGGAGACAAAAGACATGGAGAAAGAAAATGTGTTAAATAGAGCAATGAGAGATTATTCTAAAGCATTAGATATTATCCAAATTGCTATAATTTGTTTAGTAGCATTGTTAGTTCCAACATTTTTAGGAATGTTAATAAAAAGTATTTTTGGAGCAAATAGTGTAGTAGCGTCAAATTCACAAATAATAGTAGGCTCTATTGTAAATACAGCATTGATTGTAACTGCGCTTAATGTAAAAGGATGGAAAAAAATAGTCGGAGTTATCACACTACCAAGTATTTCTACAATACTTAGTGGATATGTATTTAAAACAGCATCTTTTTATATGGCATATATGATACCAGCAATCTGGCTTGGAAATTTTGCAATAGTGTATTTGTACAAAAAACTTTTGTTAGAGAAAAAATGGAATTATTTTTTTACTGGAATTACAGCAATTGTTACTAAAGTTGCGATTATTTTTGGAGGATTTAGTATACTTAATGCATTTGGAATATTCCCAGCAAAATTGGTTCAAAACTTACAAACAGCAATGAGTACGACTCAAGCTATAACTGCAATTATCGGTATGATTATTGCGTATACAGTATATTTTGCAAATAAAAGAAGTATAAAAGAATAGTATTAAATAAAAATAGAGTAGCCAAACATAGGAGTTTTGTTTTCAAATTTTTAAAACAAAAACTCCGGCGTGATTTGGCAATTTCGGTTTTTATTTATAAAAAAACATCAAACTATTGACAAATCTCGAAAATGATATTATAATATATAGCGTTCGATAAGGGTGATTAGCTCAGTTGGTAGAGCAGCTGACTCTTAATCAGAAGGTCCGGGGTTCGAGACCCCGATTGCCCACCATTAATAACACATTCACTTTAAAGAATAGTAAATAATGTCATTTACATTATTTACTATTCTTTTTTTTCTTTTTTAGAATATTAATAATTACTATGAATTGGGAGGAATTTAATATGGAGAAAATTAAAATTGGAATTTGCGGATATGGAAATCTTGGTAAAGGAATTGAAAAAGAAATAGTAAAATCAGAGGATATGGATTTCGTTGCTATTTTTACGAGGAGAGAACCAAATATATTAAAAACTTTGACGCCTGTTAAAGTAGTTAGTGTAAATGAAATAGAAAAGTGGACAGATAAAATAGATGTTATGATTATGTGCGGAGGTTCTGCTACTGACCTTCCAAAACAGGTTCCAGAAGTTGCAAAGTTATATAACACAGTAGATAGTTTTGATACACATGCGAAAATTCCAGATTTTTATGAGAGTGTAAATAAAGTGGCACTTGAAAATGATAAAACTTGTGTAATTTCAGGAGGATGGGATCCTGGCATGTTTTCTGTTATAAGAACATATGCTAATGCTATTTTGCAAAATGGAAAAACATATACTTTTTGGGGGAAGGGTGTAAGCCAAGGACATTCTGATGCTATTAGACGTATAAATGGAGTAAAAAATGCTATTCAATACACAATTCCAATCGAAGATGCAATGGAGAGAGTAAGAAGTGGAGAAATGCCAGAACTTAGTACGAAAGAAAAGCATTTAAGAGAATGCTATGTGGTTGTAGAAGAAGGAGCAAATACTGATGAAATAGAAAAGCAAATCAAAGAAATGCCAAATTATTTTATTGACTATAATACAATAGTACATTTTATTACTGAAGAAGAACTTCAAAAAAATCATAGTAAGATGTCACATGGAGGATTTGTAATTCATAGTGGAGAAACAGGAGATAATAATAAACAAATAATGGAGTTTTCACTAAAACTTGATTCCAATCCAGAATTTACAGCATCTGTTTTAATAGCTCTTGCAAGGGCTACATATAGAATGAATAAAGAAGGCCGATTTGGAGCTAAGACAATTCTTGATATTCCACCAGCGTATTTATCAGCAAAAAAAGCAGAAGAACTTAGAAAAGTGCTACTATAATTTGTCTTGCAGTTATAAAAAATTGCATTTTTATGTTAAATGTAGTATAATATAAATATATAAGCCAAGTGGCTTAGCATAAATTCCATTAAATAATTTTTTTTGGAGGTTTTACTAATGAAAAAAGTGTTTTACAATGGTGGCACAGAAGCAATGTACTCGTGCGATAATCCTTCTTGCCTTGTAATAGGTAAGGAGTACGAGGTACTTTATGAGCACGCGGATACTTGGCAGACCAATTACGTCTTGAAAGGCGTAGATGGAGAATTTAATTCTGCATGGTTCACGAATGACTCTGACACGAATCAGCAGTCTAAGGATTTACCCATGGTATATCTTGCAGCAGCAAGGTATATTCCTGTAGTTGGAAAAAGGTTTCGGTGCGACTGCCTTGAACCCAACAATGGAATAAACAACTTTAGTGCAGTTGAAACAAGTGAGGTGATGTTTGTGAAACAGCTTGGAGAAAATGTCTGGGCTGCGAGAACCAGAAGTGGTTCTGTTTACATTGCAACCATTGGCTAAACAAAAAAACGTCTTGGTATTTCCAAGACGTTTTTTTATATCATTTTTATTAAAATTCACAATTTTTTGGTGTTCTTGGGAAAGGAAGTACATCACGAATATTTTGCATACCAGTTAAGTACATCATCATTCTTTCAAAGCCTAGACCATATCCACTATGAACACAACTTCCATATCTCCTTAAATCTAAATACCACCAATAATCTTTTTCATTTAGACCAAGTTCTTTAATACGTGCATGTAATTTTTCAAAATCATCTTCCCTTTGACTTCCACCGATAATTTCGCCAATACCAGGAACTAAAAGGTCAGCAGCTGCTACTGTTTTTCCATCAGGATTTTCCTTCATATAGAATGCTTTAATTTCCTTAGGATAATCTGTAACAAATACTGGTTTTCCAAATATTTTTTCACTTAAATATCTTTCATGCTCTGTTTGCAGGTCACATCCCCAATAAACTGGAAACTCAAACTTATCATTTACTTTTTCCAATTCTTTTACAGCATCTGTATAAGAAATTCTTCCAAAATCTGAACTTATTACATTGTGTAATCTGTCAAATAGACCTGTATCAACAAATTGATTGAAAAATTCCATTTCTTCTGGGGCATTTTCTAATACATAAGAAATTATGTATTTTATCATATCTTCTGCTAAATCCATATCATCTTTTAAATCTGCAAAACATATTTCTGGTTCAATCATCCAAAATTCAGCAGCATGTTTTACTGTGTTTGAGTTTTCTGCTCTAAATGTAGGACCAAATGTGTAAACATTTCTAAACGCGTGTGCATAAGTTTCTACATCTAATTGCCCGCTAACTGTAAGGTGTGAAGATTTTCCAAAGAAATCTTGAGAATAATCAATATCACCATTTTCATCCTTAGGAGGATTTTCAAATTCCATAGTTGTTACTCTAAACATTTCTCCTGCACCTTCTGCGTCACTACCAGTTATTATTGGTGTATGAACATATACAAATCCTCTTTCTTGGAAGAATTTATGAATTGCATAAGATAACACGCTACGTACTCTAAATACTGCATTAAAAGTATTTGTTCTTGGACGCAAATGTCCTATTGTTCTTAAATATTCAAAAGAATGTCTTTTCTTTTGAAGCGGATAATCTAAATCTGCTTGATTTATTATTTCTATTTTATTTGCTTTTATTTCAAATGGTTGCTTTGCATTTTCTGTTTTTACAAGTTCTCCTGTAACAAGAATAGAAGAGCTTAGAGAAAGTTTTCTAACATCTTCAAAGTTTGAAAGCTCTGAATCAAATACAACTTGAACATTTTTAAAAAAGCTTCCATCATTTAATTCAATAAATCCAAAATTTTTTGAATCACGGATTGTTCTAACCCAGCCAGAAACTGAAACTTGTTTTCCTACAAAGTTTTCTGTATTTCTATATAGGTCTTTAACTAAAATATTTTGCATGTAAATCATTCCTTTCGCTTGCAATAAAATAATACCCTTATTATACAAGAAAATTCAATAAAGTTCAATATTTTTGAAAGATATTTTAGAAGTTTATGGACTTTTTGTGTAATTTTTTGATATAATTAATTGTAATAAAGCATAAATTTTTGCCAAACTCCTGCGTTTGGCTAGATAGTATTTTTTAGATGGAGGTATATGTCAAATATGGGAAAGAAAAAATATCGTATTAATTACACAAGATTAATATTTTCAGTATTAATAGTTGCATTAGTTATACTCGCACCAATTTTTGGAGTAAAAAATATTATAAAAATTGCAAGTGGTAGTGAAATAGCAAATATTGTCCAAGAACCAGAAGTCAAAATACCTGATGATATAACAATAAATATTACTGCAACTGGTGATATAATGTGTCATAGTCCTAATTATAAAGATGCTTATAATTCAAACACTAAGACATATGATTTTTCACATATGTTTATCAATGTGGCAAAATATATCACAAAAGCAGACATTGCGATAGGAAATTTAGAAACAACTTTTGCTGGAGAGGCAAGAGGATATAGTGGATATCCAACTTTCAATTCTCCTTCGGAACTTGGTGTTGCAGTAAAAAACATTGGAATTGACATAGTTTCAACAGCTAATAATCATTGTATGGATAAAGGAGCATCTGGAGTAATAAATACATTAGATACACTTGATGAAATAGGGTTAGACCATATAGGAACTAATAGAAGTATAGAAGAACAAAATAATATTTTAATTAAACAAGTTAATGGAATAAAAATTGCATTTTTATCATTTACATATGGTACAAATGGAATACCTGTACCTTCAGGAAAAGAATATTTAGTTAATTTAATAGATAAAGAATTAATGGCAAAGCAAATAGAACTTGCAAAGGAACAAAATGTGGATTTAATTTGTACAAGCATGCATTGGGGAATAGAATATGCCCAAAAGCAGAATAAAGAGCAAGAAGAATTAGCAGATTTCTTATTTAAACATGGGGTTGATATTATAATTGGAAATCATGCTCATGTTATACAACCAATGGAAATGAGAAAAGTTACATTAGAAGATGGAACTGAAAAAGATTGCTTTGTTGTATATGCGCTACGGAAATTTTATTTCAAATCAGACAACTGCACATACTCAAGATAACGCAATACTTAATATTAAGGTAACTAAAAATGGAGCAACAGGAAAAATGTCAATAGATAGTGTTGACTATGTTCCAGTATATGTTTGGAATAAAGGTTCAGGAGCTAAGAATAGATATGAGCTTTTAGATATAAGAGAATCTATGCTAGAATATGAAAGCGGAGATACATCAAAAATAGGAGCAGGCTTATACAATACATTAAAAAAAGAACTAGCAGATATAGAAAAAGTGCTTGGAAAACCAATAGATAACACAAAGGTGATAGTTGATGAAAATTATGAAACAGCAAATACATTGTCAGGTGGTGGTGATTAAAGAAACAAAAGGGTAAATTCACATAAATTTTACTTTTTATGTAAAATATGATATAATATAAGTACAAATCTTTTTAAGGAGGTCATAGATTATGACTATTCGGGCAATCACCCAAAGCGGAACTGAGTATATTTTTACTCAGAACAAAGACGGGGAGTTTCACTTTATGAGAGGAATCACCACTGGAAAAGTGACGAAGATGCATCGCCCCATTGAAGTTGGAACACCCTTGGAATTCGACTTCCTTCGTGAAGGCGTGTATGGAGCAACAGAGACTTTTCCAACGTACTTTCGGTCGACAGAGGTTAAGAAGATTGCAATATTTGACCTCATCCCTCACGAATAATTTCGTGAGAAAAATGACAGAGTCTAAAAACTCTGTCATTAATTATTTCAAAAATTCTAAAACATATCTTTCTTTTTTAGCCACCACGTAACAAGTAAAGTTAATATTAAAGATAGAGTAACCATTACAGGAAATCCCCATGCACTGTGTTCTAGTGGTAAATCTAAATTCATTCCCCAAAAACTTGAAATCATAGTAGGAACTGCTATAACAAGTGTAATAGATGTTAGAAATTTCATTACAACATTTAAATTGTTAGAAATTAAAGAGGCATATGTATCCATTGTACCGCTTAAAATATCACTATATATTTTACCCATTTCTATTGCTTGTTTGTTTTCAATGATGGCATCTTCAAGTAAATCTTCATCTTCATCGTATAGCTTAAGTATTCTACCTTTCATAGTTTTTTCCATTACAACTTCATTTGACTTTAAAGAAGTTGAGAAATAAACTAAACTCTTTTCAAGGCTTAACATTTTTAATAGTTCCTTATTTTTCATTGCGTCTTTTAATTTTGCTTCTGTGCTTTCAGTTTCTTTATTTATTAGCTTTAAGTAAGTCAAAAACATTGAGGCGTTTGAATATAGAATTTGCAATATAAATCTACTTTTTTTGTATGTTGCAAAACCTTTTATTTTTCCTTTTTCAAAATCCTCTATAACTCTATTTTTTCTTAAAGATACAGTTATAAAAAAATCATCTCTTACCACAATCATACCTAGTGGCATAGTAGTATATAAAGTGGAATCTTCATCTTTTTCTATTGTAGGAACATCTACAACAAAAAGGACAGTATTATCATCATCTTCTTGGTCAATTCTGGCTTTTTCTTCAATATCCAAAGAGTAACGAATAAAGTCCTCTTGTATTTTGATATTTTCACAAACTTTTTTTATTTCATCATCGGACGGGTTTACTAAATTTATCCATGAGCCTTTCTTAAATTCGTTGATTTCTGCTGTTTTATTGTTTTGTAAATCTGTGTTATAAATTTTAATCATAACTTTTTCACCCATCCTTTCAAAATTACAAATAAATAGTATGATAAAAAATTTACCATACTATATTATTTTACACCGATTTTAGCTTAAAGTCAAGCAAAAAGTCGCTCAAACTGCTTGAAATCTTAGCAAATATGTTGTATAATATTTCTATTGTAAATTAAGGGAGGATAAATATATGTTAACAGCAACTGGAGTTACAGTGAGATTTGGAAAAAGAGTTTTATTTGAAGATGTTAATATAAAATTTGGAAAAGGTAATTGTTATGGAATAATTGGAGCAAATGGTGCTGGAAAGTCAACTTTTCTAAAAGTATTATCAGGAGAAATAGAACCAAGTAAGGGTGAAGTTTCAATAGAAAAAGGAGAAAGATTATCTGTACTAAAGCAGGACCACTTTGCTTATGAAGAATATACTGTTATGGACACTGTAATTCAAGGAAATCAAGAATTGTATAAGATAATGAAAGAAAAAGATGCAATATATTCTAAACCTGATTTTTCAGAAGAAGATGGAATGAAAGCGGCAAAACTTGAGGAAAGATTTGCAGAACTTGATGGATGGAATGCAGAAGCAGATGCAGCAACTCTTCTAAATAATTTAGGAATAGATACAGAATTTCATTATAAATTAATGAAAGAGATAGAAGCGGGTGTCAAGGTAAAAGTACTTCTTGCTCAAGCTTTATTTGGAAATCCAGATGTACTTTTATTAGACGAGCCTACTAACGACTTAGACTTAAAGGCAATAAATTGGTTACAAGAATTTTTAATAGATTTCGAAAATACAGTAATTGTTGTATCACACGATAGATATTTCTTAAATAAAGTGTGTACACATATTGCAGATGTTGATTTTGGAAAGATTAAAGTATATCCTGGAAACTATGATTTCTGGTATGAATCAAGTCAATTAGCATTAAAACAAGCAAAAGAAGCCAACAAAAAGAAAGAAGAAAAGATTAAAGAATTACAAGACTTTATTGCAAGATTTAGCGCAAATGCTTCTAAATCAAAACAAGCAACATCTAGAAAGAAATCTTTAGAGAAGATAGAACTTGAAGAAATTAAGCCTTCAAACAGAAAATATCCATATGTAGATTTCAAAATTGATAGAGAACCAGGTAAAGAAATATTAACCATAAAAAACTTATGTAAATCCATAAATGGCGAAAAGATATTAAATAATGTATCTTTTACAGTAAAAAAAGACGATAAAATACTTCTTTTAGCTGATAATGAAATGGCAAAAACAGTTCTATTCCAAATAATTGCAGGAGAAATAGAACCAGATTCGGGAGAAGTGACTTTTGGAACGACAATTACAAAGGATTATTTCCCAAAAGATAATAATTATTTATTTAAAGAAGATATGATATTATCAGACTGGTTAAGACAATATTCAAAAGATCCAGATGAGACATATGTAAGAGGATTTTTAGGAAGAATGTTATTCTCTGGAGAAGAAGCATTAAAGAAGGTAAGTGTTTTATCAGGTGGAGAAAAAGTAAGATGTGTACTTTCTAAAATGATGCTTTCAGGTGCTAATTTCTTGATATTTGATGAACCAACAAACCATCTTGATATGGAAAGCATTACTTCTGTAAACGAGGGAATGAAGAAATTTAAAGGAAATATGCTATTTACATCACATGACCATGAGCTTTGTCAAACTGTCGCAAATAGAATAATAGATTTAAAAGAAGACAAAGTTATAGACAAAGAATGTACATATAATCAATACTTGGAAATAGAGTAAAGAATATAGTTTAATATAATTCACTAAAGTTAGCCAAGCGAAGGAGTTTTGTTTTTTTTCCGAAAGCGTGGAGGAAGAAAATACAAAAGCTCCGATAGAGCTTGGCAAAATTTGATGTAGGAATGATTATAGAGGAACATATGAATACTAAAAGAAATAAAATATTAAAAATCATAAGAATAATCGTGTATATTATAATTGCAATTTCACTTATTATTTTAAAATACACAGATATCATAAATTGGACATGCTATATAAATGAGCACTTTCATGTGCTATGCCCAAGTTGTGGAATAACAAGAGCAATGAAAGCTATTGTGAATGGCAATTTTGCTCTTGCAATAAAACACAATGCATATTGTACCTTAGTATTATTTCCAACTTTTTTAATACTTTTTATAGATGATATAATTAGTATGATATTTAGAAAAAAATCTTTAGTAGAAATAATATTGGGAGCATAGTATGGATAAAGTAATAATTGGAATAGCTATTATTTGTGTAATATATTTATTTTATAATTTAATAATAATTCGAATAAAAGGAGAGAAAAATAGACAAAATAATATATATGTGTTAATTGTAATTATCCTTTTACTTTTGCTTGTTTGGAATATATTTAGACAATGAAAAAAACCTTGTGATATCAAACTCACAAGGTTTTTGCTGCATTACTATTGAAATTGAACAATTTCAGATGCACCTGCTAATCCAATAAGACTGCCTATACCTAAAAGCATTAAAGCCCAAAGAACTAAAGCAATAATTCCAAGTATCATACCAGCTGTTCCCATACCTTTTCCAGCATCTTTCTTTCCAGCTACTGAAAAAATTATAGCTATGATAGCACATGGTACAGATACATACCACCAGCAGAAGCATACTACAGAAATTATACCTAATATCATAGAAGTGATATTAAAGCCTTTTCTTTCATTAACTGGTGCGTTTGTTGTTTCGTTTACTTCAACTTTGTTTTCTTCATCCATTGTGTATTCCTCCTTTTTACTTTTGTTATATATAGATACAAAATTATTATATATATAAAACATAAAAAAAGCAAGAAAAATCTACAAAAAATTAAAAAAATAAATTGTAAACATTTTAATGCGATATTTGACTAAAATTTTCGAAAAATATTTGCTTTTTTTTTATATTAATAATATAATACAAGTATAAATTTATGGATTGGAAGGCAAACTTTATGGAAGAAATTACAAGTTATGAACTAACAAATCCACAAAAGAGCATTTGGAATATGGAAGAATATTTCAATGGCACAACTATTAACAATATTTGTGCTCCTGAAATAATATATGAAGATATTGATGTAAAGGTTTTAGAACAGGCATTAAATAATATTGTACGTAAAAATGATAGTTTTAGAATTCAAATAGAGCTTAAAGATGGTAAACCTATGCAATATATTGCAAAATATAAACCTTTTAACATCGAAGTAGTACATATAAAGAATGAAGAGGATGTAAAAGAAATCGAAAATGAAGGAATTAATCATAAATTTGATGTTATTAATTCTTCTCTTTATCATTTCAAAATATTTAAAATAGAAAATGGATACGGTGGTTTCGTAATCACTGCACACCATTTAATTTCTGACTCTTGGTCTATGGGGCTAGTTGCAAGAAGTGCAATAGAAGAGTATCATTCTATAAAAAATAATATAGAATTACCTGAAATAGATACATCATATATACAGTACATAGAGGCAGAAAAAGAATATAAACAAAGTAAAAAATATGAAATAGATAAAATATATTGGGAGAAGACTTTTGAAACTATTCCGGAGCAAGCAACAATTCCGGGAGAGGAGAGAAATCACAAAAGTCTTTCTTGTGATGGAAAAAGAGAGTCTTTTTGGTTAAATAGCGAAATAGTAAAAAAAATCAATGTATTTTGCACAAATAACAAAATATCTGCATTCAACTTTTTAATGTCAATTTATTCGCTATATCTTGGAAGAGTTTCTAATTTAGATGATTTTGTAATTGGAACTCCAATTTTAAATAGAGCAAATTATAGAGAAAAACAAACTATGGGAATGTTTATAAACACAGTTCCCGTAAGAATAAATACGCAAAAAGAGGAAAGTTTTGCGTCATTTTCACGTGATTTAGGAAAAAATATGATGGGTATTTTAAAACATCAAAAATACTCAAATAATCAAATTTTAGAAGATTTGAGAACTAAAAATAACAATATTCCTAATTTATATAATGTTTTGATTTCTTATCAGATAACAAAAGCAGTTAATAAAGAGTATGGGGATTATAAAACGGATTGGATTTTTAATGGATATGTATCGGATGATTTAGATATACATATAACTGACTTAAATGATACAGGGAAACTTAAAGTTAACTATGATTATTTGATAGACAAATACACAGAAAAAGACATAGAAAGTATGCACAACCGTATTTTACATATGATAAATCAAGTATTAGATAATGAAGAAATATTTATAGATGAAATAGAAATTGTAACAGAAGAAGAAAGAGAAAAAATATTAAATGATTTTAATAACACAAAACTAGATTATCCAAAGAATAAGACAATTGCAAGATTATTTGAAGAGCAAGTTGAAAAAACACCTGATAGTATTGCAATTGTATTTGAAGATAAGAAATTAACTTATAAAGAACTTAATGAAAAAGCAAATAGTTTAGCAAATAATCTAAGAAAAATTGGAATAGGGAGAAATGATTTAGTAGGTATTTTGTGTAATCGTTCTCTAGAAATGATTATATCTATTATTGCTGTATTAAAAGCAGGAGGAGCATATATTCCAATTGACCCAACATATCCAAAAGATAGAGTAGAATATATGCTAAATAGTAGTAAAGCAAAAGCACTACTTACTTTAAAAGACACTAAAATAGATATACTATTTAATAATAAAATATTTGTTGATTTAGATAATGATAAAATATACAATTTGCCAAATAAAAACTTAGAAAACATCAATGAGCCGGAAGATATAGTCTATGTTATTTTTACATCAGGTTCAACAGGACTTCCTAAGGGTGTTATGCTTATGCATAAAAATATAGTCAACTTTATTTATGGAATGAAAGAAAGACTAAACATCACATCAAAAGATATAGTTGCGTCAATTACCACAATATCATTTGATATTTTCGTATTAGAAAGTTTAATGCCATTATTAAGTGGTGAAAAAATTGTTATTGCAAATGAAAAAGAACAAACTGATGTGGTAGCTTTTAATGAATTATGTTTGAAAAACAAAGTTACATTAGTTCAAACAACACCATCAAGAATGCAGATTTTTATGCAAGATGAAAAACAATTAGATTTTATAAAAAATGCTAAGGATATACTAATTGGAGGAGAACCTTTCCCTAGAACTTTACTTGATGCATTTAGTAAAATAACGAATGCTAGAGTATTTAATATGTATGGACCAACAGAAACAGCAGTCTGGTCTTCTATGAAAGAATTGAAAGATATAGCTCAAATAAACATTGGTAGGCCTATAGCTAATACACAAATGTACATATTGGATAAGAATTTGAAAATTGTACCTTTTGGTACTGTTGGAGAAATATATATATCTGGTGATGGTGTTAGCAAAGGATACCTAAACAAGAAAGAACTTACGGATAAAAGTTTTATTCCAAATCCATATATTCCAAATAGTATAATGTACAAAACAGGAGATTTGGGAATATATAAGGAAAACGGAGAAATAATTTGCCTTGGACGTATAGACAATCAAGTAAAAATTAGAGGATTAAGAATCGAACTTGGTGAAATTGAAGACACGATATCTAAAATTCCAGAGATTAACTCTTGCGTTGTTATAAAAAAAGAAAACAATAACTCGCGAGAAGTTTTGTGTGCATATTATACGGCTAAATGCGAAATAGATTCAGCTAAAATACGTAAGTTTTTGGAAAAAACACTTCCTAAGTATATGATACCAAATTATTTTATAAGATTAGAGAATCTTCCATATACACCTAACGGAAAAGTAGATAGAAAGAAATTACCAGAACCAGATTATGAAATCATTAAACAAGCTATAATTCCAGCAAGAAGCGAAACTGAAAAAAAATTAATTTCAATATTAAAAAAGGTACTTAATACAGAAGAAATAGGAATAAATAGTTCTTTCTTTGAACTTGGAGGAGATTCATTATCTGCAATTAATTTATGTGCAAATATACGAAAGGAATTTAATGCAGAAATCCTAGTTAAAGATATAATGGACAATCCTATTATCCAAGATATTGCAGGATTGATCGAAAGAAAGACACAAAACGAAATAAAAATAGTAATAAAAAAAGTGCCAGAAGCAGAATATTATCCAGCATCTTCTGCACAGAAAAGAATGTATTACTCAAGTAAAATAGCAGGAGAAAACTCTATTTTATATAACATACCAGGTGGAGTAATTTTACAAGATAAGATAAATGAGGAAAAATTAGAAAAAGCCATACAGGTATTAATTTCAAATCATGAATCATTAAGAACATATTTTGAGTTAGATAATAATAATGTTATACAAAAAATAGTAGATAATGTTGATTTTAAGCTTGAAATTATAGAAGAAGAAAAATTCGAAGATATAGATAATATTTTTAAAGAATTTGTGAAACCATTTGATTTAAGCGAAGTACCACTTTTTAGAGCAAAATATATTACTTTTACAAATGGCAAATCAGCTATATTAATAGATATGCACCATATTATTTCTGATGGAGCTTCTATTGAAATAATTATAAATGAACTAAGTAAATTATATAAGCGGAGAAAGTATACCAAAGACAGAGATAACATATAAAGATTATGCAGTATATGAGAACGAGCAAATAAATAAAGGAAATTTAAAAGAAGCAGAAGAATATTGGGTACGAAAATTTGAAGATGGAGTACCTGTATTAAGCATGCCTACAAGTTATCAAAGAACAGAAATACAATCATTTGATGGAGATAAAGTATATTCATTGATAGATACTGATACAACTAAACAAATAGAAAATATAGCTCAAAGCATAGGAGTAACACCATATATGCTTTTAATTTCGACATACTATATTTTACTATCAAAGTACACTTCACAGGATGACATAGTACTTGGAACACCAGTTGTAGGCAGAGATATAGCTGACTTACAAAATATAATAGGAATGTTTGTAAATACCCTTGCTTTAAGAGAGAAAATAAATAGTACAATGTCCTTTAAAGAATTTGTATTACAGGTAAAGGAAAATTTATTAAATAGTTTTAAATATCAAAACTATCCATTTGATGAACTTGTAAATAAATTGCAAATAAAAAGAGAAATAGGAAGAAATCCATTATTTGATACAATGTTTATATATCAAAACAATGGATATAAAGATATAGAATTTGATGGTACAAAAGCAACAATTTATACACCACATACAAATATCTCTAAATTTGATTTGTCACTGGAGGCAATACCAAGCACTGATGGAATACAACTATCTATTGAATATATGACAAAATTATACGACAAAGGATTTATAAAGAAAATCCTAGAGCATTATTTGAATATTTTAAATAACGCAATAAAAGATATAAATATAAAAATATCAGATATTTCAATGATTTCAGATGACGAAAAAAATGAAATATTATATAGATTTAACAATACAACAACACAATATCCAAAAGAAAAGTCAGTAATAAAATTATTTGAAGAGCAAGTGGAAAAGACACCCGATAATACTGCTGTTGTTTTTGAAGGAGTAAAGCTTACTTATAGAGAATTAAATGAAAAAGCAAATAGTTTAGCAAATTACCTAAAAAACAGAGGAGTAAAAGAAAGAGAAATAGTAAGTATATTTCTGGATAAATCAATAGAATCTATTATTGCAATACTTTCTATTTTAAAATGTGGATGTGCATATATGCCAATTGATACTAATTATCCTAGTGAACGAATAGACTATATGATTAAAAAAGCAAATTCAAAAGTTATACTTACAACAAAAAATGAAAAAGAAAAACTATTAAATTATTCAAATGTATTTTGCATAGATTTATCAATTGTAGAAATATATAGAAATAGTATTAAAAATATAAATACTGAAGTATTGTCGGAAGACTTAGCATATATAATGTATACATCAGGTTCAACTGGAGAACCAAAAGGCGTAATGGTAAAAAATAAAAATATAGTCAGATTGGTAAAAAACACAAATTTTATAAAATTCAAAGAAAAAGAGAGAATATTACAAACAGGCTCTATAGTATTTGATGCATGTACATTTGAAATTTGGAGTGCATTATTAAATGGATTTGAATTATATATAATAAAGAAAGAGGAATTGTTAGATCCAAATCTTTTAGAAAGTTATTTAAAGAAGAATAAAATAACAATATTGTGGATAACTGCACCATTATTTAATCAATTAAGTGAGAGTAATCCAAAAATGTTTGAGACAGCTAGAGTATTGCTTACAGGAGGAGATGTTCTTTCACCAAAACACATAAATCTAGTCAGAAAGATGTGTCCAAATTTAATGATAATCAATGGATATGGTCCTACTGAAAATACCACATTTTCAACATGCTTTACAATAGATAAAGATTATGAAGAATCTATCCCAATTGGATATCCTATTTCAAACTCTACATGTTATGTAGTATCTAAAGATTTAACACTTTTGCCAACAGAGGTGCCGGGTGAATTGCTAGTTGGAGGAGATGGAGTAAGTAAAGGATACTTAAATAACGAAGAACAAACAAAATCAAAATTTATTCCAAATAAATTTGGGGAAGGAATTTTGTATAAAACAGGAGATTTAGTTAAATGGAATAAAGACGGAAGTATAGAATTTATAGGCAGAACAGATAATCAAGTGAAAATAAGAGGATTTAGAGTAGAACTTGGAGAAATAACGTTAAAAATTCAGGATTTTGACGGAATTAAAGAATGCTTTTCAATTGTTAAAACAGTAAATAATGAGAAAGTAATATGTGCATATTTTTCAGCTAAAGAGAAGATTGATATACATACATTAAGGGAATTCTTAAAAAAAGTCTTACCAAGTTACGCTATTCCTACATATTTAGTGCAAGTTAAGTCATTACCTATAAATGCAAATGGAAAAGTTGATAAAAATAAATTACCAGAACCAAAAAATAATAATATAGAAAGTGAAGTAATAGGTGCAAGAAATGAAATAGACACAAAATTGATAAATATACTAAAAGAATTACTAAATGTAAGAACAATTAGTATGGGAGATTCGTTTTTCGAACTTGGAGGAGATTCTCTATTTGCTATAAATTTATGTGCTAAAATTGAAAATGAATTTAATACACAGGTACATGTTAAGGACATACTCGAAAGTCATACGATAGAAGAAATTTCAGATATAATTAATAAAAATTTGAATGATAAAAAAGAAAAAATTATTGTAAGAGCACCACAATCAGAGTATTATCCGATTTCAACAGCGCAGAAGAGAATGTATTTCACTTCTCAAGTGGCAGGAGAATCCTCAGTATTGTATAATATTCCAGAAGGAATAATATTTGAAGGAAATGTCAATGTAAAAAAACTTGAAATGAGTATAATTGCATTGATTAATAGACATGAAACTTTAAGAACTTATTTTGAACCAATAAATGATACAGTTATGCAAAAGATACTAAAAGATGTTAATTTCAAACTGGATATAATACAAAATGCAAAATATGATGATATTCATATAATGTTTGATGAATTTGTAAAACCATTTGATTTGTCAAAAGCACCTTTATTAAGAGCAAGGTATATAACTTTTACAAATGGAAAATCAGCATTATTTATAGATATACATCATATTGTATTTGATGGAAAATCTATATCAATATTTATAGATGAACTTTGTAAATTATATAATGGAGAAACTCTACCTGAACTTAAAATTACATATAAAGATTATGCGGTATATGAAAATAAAAGCTTAGAGTCAGGTGAATTGAAAGAAGCGGAACAATACTGGACAGATAAGTTTAAAGGAGAAATTCCTAGATTAGATATGCCTACGAATTATCAAAGACCAGCAATTCAATCGTTTGAAGGAAACAGGATAGACTTATTTATTAATAATGATTTAACAAAACAAATTGAAAAATTATCTCATGCATTAGGTGTAACACCATATATGTTACTTGTTTCAGCATATTATATTTTGCTTTCAAAGTATTCTTCAAATGATGATATAATTATAGGAACACCAGTTGTTGGAAGAGATATAGCTGATACATATAATTTGATAGGAATGTTTGTTAATACACTAGCTTTAAGACAACAAATAGATAGCAAAATACCATTTAAAGAATTTGTATTACAAGTAAAAGAAAATTTATTAAATAGCTATAAATATCAAACATATCCATTTGATGAACTTGTTAGCAAATTAAATATAAAAAGAGATACAAGTAGAAATCCATTATTTGATACAATGTTTATATACCAAAATAATGGATTTAAAGAAATAGAACTTGACGGAATAAAGGCAAAATATTATACACCAGATATTAATATATCTAAATTTGATTTATCAGTAGAAGCTGTGCCAAATAAAGAGGGCATAAAGCTTTCCTTTGAATACGCAAAAAAACTATTTACTGCGAAATTTATAGAAGAATTAAGTAGTCATTATATAAATATTGTAAAAGAAATTTTGAAAAATATTAATACAAAAATAAAAGATATTAATATGTTTTCAAAGGAAGAAGAAAATAAGATATTAAATCAATTTAATGAAACAAAAGTTGAATATGAAGAAAAGAAAAGTATTAGTCAAGCTTTTGAAGAGCAAGTAGAAAAAACACCTGATAATGTTGCTATTTGCTTTGGAGATAAAGAGCTAACATTTAAAGAATTAAATGAGAAGGCAAACAGTTTAGCAAGATATTTAAGAAAAAAAGGAATAGGTAGAAATGATATAGTAGGAATTATGGTTTCACGTTCTTTAGAAATGATAATTGGAATTCTTGCAGTTATAAAGGCAGGAGGAGCGTACATTCCTATTGACCCAGCATACCCTCAGGATAGAGTTGAATATATGCTAAATAATAGTAATGCTAAGATTCTATTAACACAAAACAAATTAAATAAAAAGGTGGATTTTGAGAATAAAGTTTTTATTGATTTAAGTAATAAAGATGTTTATTCATATTTAACTGATAATTTAGAGAATATAAATATACCAGAAGATTTATTCTATGTAATCTATACATCAGGTTCGACAGGAAGGCCAAAGGGTGTTATGATAACACACAAAACAATTACAAATTTTACAAATTATTGTAATAATTACGTAGAATATTTAAAGAATAATACATATCAAACAGTGCTTTCAATAACAACTGTAAGCTTTGATATATTTTTCTTTGAAACAATCATATCTCTTCAAAAAGGATTAAAAGTCGTTATTGCAAATGAAAATGAGCAGTTAACTCCAAAATTATTAAATGATTTAATAGAAAAATACAATGTAACAATAACACAATCTACACCATCTGTAATGCAAATTTTTGTAAATAATATAGAGGAAATGCCATTACTTAAAAATTTAAAATATATAACACTTGCAGGAGAACAATTACCATTAGAACTTGTAAAGAATTTGCATAAAATTGCAAATGCAAAGGTATATAATGGGTATGGACCAAGCGAAACATACTATGTAACATTTACAGAAATGAATGATGAAATAATAACAATAGGAAAGCCAATAGATAATTCTCAAATATATATTTTAGATAAAGATTTAAAGCCTGTACCAATAGGAAGTATAGGAGAATTATATATGTCTGGATATTGCGTAGCCAAAGGATATTTGAATAATGAAGAGCTAACTAAAAAAAGCTTTATTGAAAATCCATTCATACCTGGTACGATTATGTACAAATCAGGTGACTTAGGAAAATATACAGAAGATGGCAATATAATTTGCCTTGGACGTGTAGACCACCAAATAAAGATTAGAGGCCAAAGAATAGAGCTTGGAGAAATAGAATCAGTCATATTGAAATATCCAAATATAAAAAATGTAACAGTAGTAAAGCAAACTATACAAAATAGAGAATGCATATCAGCATACTATTTATCTGATAAAAGAATAGTAACAAATGAACTTAGAAAATATATATCACATACATTACCAAGATATATGGTGCCAACATATTTTATTAGGTTAGAAGATTTTCCATATACACCGAATGGTAAAATAGATAAAAAAGCATTACCTTTACCAAAAGAAGTTTTAAATGTAAGTGATGAAAAATATGTAGCACCAAAAACAGAACTTCAAAGAAAGCTTGCAAAAATTTGGGAAAAAGTATTAAATACAAGCCCAATTGGAATAAATGATAACTTCTTTGAACTTGGTGGGGATTCTATTTTAGCTATGAACTTAAATATTGAATTACTAAAAATCACTAATAGATTGAATTATTCGGATATTTTCCGCTTCCCTACAATAGCTGAACAAGAAGAAAAAATAAATTCAAAAGAAGATAGTCTAATGTTCAGTAAAATAGAGAATTTATCAGATAATTATGTTTATGTTTTAAAAAACACAAAAAATAAAGAAAAAATAAAAGCATGGCATCCAAGAAACATTTTGCTCACAGGTGGTACAGGCTTTTTAGGTATACATATTTTACAAGAATTTATAGAAAATGAAGAAGGTAAGGTTTATTGCATTGTAAGAGAAGAACCAGGAATTACAGGAAAAGCAAAATTATATCAAAAATTAAACTATTATTTTGGAAACAAATATGATGATTTAATAGGAAAAAGAATATTTGCAGTAAATCGGAAATATAACAAAACCAGGATTTGGACTAAATCAGGATAAACTATTAGAAATTTCAAATTCAGTTGATATTGTTATAAATAGTGCAGCCAGAGTTGCACACTATGGAAATTATGATGATTTCTATAACTCTAATGTAAGAAGTGTAAGATATATTATTGACTTTTGTAATAGTTTTAGTAAAAAACTATATCATATTTCAACAATAGGTGTATCTGGAATAAACTTAGACTTATCATACTTATCACAAGGCCGCAAGCAAAGCACAATTGTATTTGATGAAACTTCTTTATACATAGGCCAAATATTGGATAATGTGTATACACGTAGTAAATTTGAAGCAGAGAGCTATGTATTAAATGCTATATCAAGAGGATTAGATGGATATGTTTTACGTATGGGAAATTTAATGCCAAGATTTAGTGACGGAGTATTCCAAGAAAATATATCGGATAATTCATTTATAAATAAACTTGCAGCATTTATTAAAATAGGAGTAATACCAAATTATATATTAAATAGTATGCTAGAATTTACACCAGTAGATTATGCAGCAAATGCTATTTATAGAATAACTACACATCCTACATACAGAAATAGAATATTCCATTTATATAATTACAAAACTGTTTCTACAAAAAAATATATAAAAATATTAAAGAAATTAAATTATAAAATTGATGTTGTAGATGAAAATAAATTTAAAGAAAAAATAAATGAAGTATTACAGGATGAAAATTCTAAAAATTTATTAAATAATTTATTAAATGACTTTAATAGGGATTTACATTTAGACTTTAATAATGATATAATTATTAAGTCGAAATTTACGATTAAATATTTAAGAAAAATTAAATTTAAATGGCCTAGAATTTCAAATAAATATTTAATTAGATTTATAAATTTACTAAAGAGGGTGATGTAAATGTTTTCTACTTTTGATTCTGTAATGCTTGGAGTTATGGTGTTTTCTTGCATTATATTACTAATACTTTTTAATTATGTATTAAACAAAAAAGGCAAAGGACAACTTGATAAAATATTTATAATAGTGTTTGGATTGCTTATATTTTGGTTATTAAGTGAAATATTACAGATGTTTTGTGTGAATTTTTTTAATGCAAAAGCAATTAATTTTGACTATTTTACATATATAAGTGTGTGCTTTTTGCCAGTTGCATGTTTATTTATGGCAATTATATTTGCAAAAACGAATATTACATTTAAGAAGAAATATTTGTTATTATTTGTAATTCCAACTTTATCGATATTATTACTATGGACAAATGATTACCACCATTTATTTTATGAGGTATACTCAAAGGATACATCACAAGCAGTATTTGGACCTTACTTTTACATACACTATTATTATGTGATGATATTATATGCTGTTTCACTATTTATTTTAATAAAGTATTCAATTAAAAATTCTGGATTTTTTTCAAAACAAGCAATCTTAATTTTTATTGGAGCACTTATACCTATTATAACAAATATATTGATGGTTGCAGGAATAGCATCAGTTTCACCATACATAACACCAATTACATTTGCATTTACTATAATATTTGTATCATTTGCAATATTTAAGTTTAGGCTTTTCAAAGTTGCACCTATAGCACTTCAAAGAATAGTAGATAGAATATCAGATAGCTATGTTATCATAAATGATAGTTATGCAATATCAGATTATAATCAGACATTGATTACAACATTTCGTATAAAAAATATAGCAACAATTAGAGGAAAAAGAGTTGATGTGTTTTTAAAAGAAAATAAACTTGAGTTGGATATAATGGAGATAAAAAAACACGTAGATAAAGTTAAAAACAACGATAAAACAGAAGTATTTAGATTATATGTAGATAAGATTGATAAATACTTTAACGTGGAAGTTTCATCAATAATGACAAATGGTCAGTTTTTAGGAATTTTAATACTTTTTAAAGATATTACACAACACATAGAAGATATGGAAAATTTAAAGAATAGCCAATCTATTCTTATGGAAAAAGAAAGACTTGCAACACTAGGACAAATGATTGGTGGTGTTGCACACAACTTAAAAACACCAATAATGTCTATTGCAGGTGCGACAGAAGGATTAGAAGATCTTGTTAATGAATATGAAAAATCAATATCAGATCCAGAGGTAACATTAGAAGACCATCATGCAATTGCAAATGATATGAGAAGTTGGATACTAAAAATTCGCTCATATGATACATATATGTCAGATATTATAACCGCGGTTAAAGGACAAGCGGTTAATATGAATGAAAATCAAAATGTAAATGATTCATTTACCGTAGAAGAATTAATAAGTAGAGTTAATATTTTAATGAAGCATGAACTAAAAGAAGCATTAGTTACTATAAATGAAAAAATTGATATTGATAAACATACTAAAATATATGGAAATGTCAACAGTTTAGTTCAAGTTGTAAATAATTTGATTTCAAATGCAATTCAAGCTTATGGCCCACCAGATACAACAATGCAAGTATCAAGAGTAACTGGTTCAAGCTTTATCAAAGGAGATGGGGCGGATATTGGAAGTGGAAAAGCAATAGGACAAAAAATCACTAATGTTTCAACTTCTAGAACAATTGACTTGATTATTTCTAAAAAGAATGATAATATTGTAATATCAGTTATAGACTATGGATGTGGAATGACAAAAGAAGTAAAGAATAAGTTGTTTAAAGAGATGATTACAACAAAAGGACATAATGGAAGCGGACTTGGATTATTCATGTCTTATTCAACTATAAAAGGAAATTTCCAAGGTGATATGAATTTTGAATCTGAAGTTGGAAAGGGTACGGCGTTTAATATTATTTTACCATGCTAAAAAGGAGGGTGCGAATATGAGAAAATATATGCAGGAAAATGAAACAAAGCCATATAAAATAATGGCAGTTGATGATGACCCAGGAATACTTGATTCTTTAAAAGTGGTTTTGAGAAGAAACGGATATGATTTAACTTGTTTTGAAAATCCAATAGAAGCAATTCAAGAATTAGAAAAAAATCATTATGATTTGCTGCTTCTTGATTTTATCATGGATGAATTACATGGAGACCAAGTAGTAGCAGAGATTAGAAAGTTTGATTTAAATTTATATATATTACTACTTACAGGTCATAAAGATTTAGCACCTCCACTTCAAACATTAAAGCAATTAGATATTCAAGGATATTGTGAGAAGAGCGATAATTTAGATCAACTTTTATTACTTATAGAATCAGCACTAAAATCTGTTGATCAAATGAGAGTGATAAATGAAATAAATGAAGAATTAAAAGATAAGAATGAGGAACTAGAACAAGCATATCTTGATACAATTGGAATTCTAAGACAAACAGTTGAAGCAAAAGATCCATATACTAGAGGACATTCAGATAGGGTTTCGGCATATTCTGTTTTAATTGGAGAAAAACTAGGATTAAGTGAAGAAGAGCTACATACCATAAAAATTGGTGGATTATTTCATGATATAGGAAAAATAGGAATACCCGATAGCATTCTTTTAAAAGAATCAAAGCTTGATAATGAAGAATATTCACAAATAAAAAATCATCCTTCAATTGGAGCACATATTTTAGGCGATGTGTCTATGTTTAAAGATATCATTCCAATGGTATTACATCATCATGAAAGATTTGATGGAAGAGGATATCCATCGCAACTTGCGGGCGAAGACATACCGCTTATCGCAAGAATAGCAGCTGTTGCAGATACATTTGATGCAATGACTTCAAAGAGAAGTTACAGAGATGCACTTCCACTTGATGTTGTAATAGCAGAAATAGAAAAATGCTCAGGAGCACAATTTGACCCAAAGATTGCAAATATTTTCTTAGATATTTTGAAAAATGAATATGAAAAAATAGAAGAAATACAAGCAAAGTATAAAGGAATTGTAGGAGAAAAAGAACTTGCGACAATTTAAAGGTTTAGGGGCGAGCAGTGTTCGTTTGTACTTTTAAAAATCTATTAGAACATAGGAGAAGTCATGAAAAAGATAAAATATTATAGAAAAACTAAAGAAAATTATATACACAAAATACATCTAAATGAAGAGAAAATACAGAAAGAAGATATTACAGTAATTGAAGAAAAACAAAAAATAGAATTACAAGAAACACAAGTTGCGGAAACGAATTGTTTTGCTCTTGTAGTTGTTCGAAAACTTCCTTGGTACAAAAAGTTCGTAAGAAGTATAAGAAATTTTATTGTAATATATAGATGGAGAAAAGCACGGTAGCAATTAAAGCTACTGTGCTTTTTTGTATATAATTTCATTTTTTTGGTAATAATTATAAGGTCCGCCGAGCTTGCAAGAAGATTTTGTTTTGAATATTTGTATAAAGGTTCGCCAAGCTCTATCGGAGCCCCGACGTTTTCTTCCTCCAAGTTTTCGGAAGAAAAGTGCAACTCCTTCGCATGGCTACTATACACAGCTTTTTTCAAAAATTAACTCCTTAGCACGGCTAAACTATATATGAATATGAGTAAAAGAGGGAATGAAATCATTGAAAAATCACAGAAAAAGAGAAAAGAAAAATCATATATTTGTAAAGATATTTGCGGAGATTGCATTAATATTTGCAATTTCTACAATGAGTATTGTCTTGTATGATATGTATATAAATATAGATGTATATGAACAAAATTATACTGCAGAAAAGATAACAAAAGAGACAAGTATAGATACAGATAGTGTAGTGGATATAGGGTATATGCTAGAAAATGTATCTAAAAGTGTGGTTCGGGATATCTAAAATAGATGTAAATGATACAGGCGTATTTAGTATAAATTCAGAGAAAAAGCTTTCACTTGGAAGTGGAGTAATTGTAACAGATAATGGATACATTCTAACAAATGAACATGTAAGTGGAGAAAAATATAGCAATTGCTATGTAACACTTGAAAATCGGCAATGAATGTTCTGGCAAAGTAATTTGGAGTGATTCAGATATAGATTTAAGTATAGTAAAAATAGAAAAAAGAGGACTTACTCCAATTACTCTTGGTGATTCTGATAAAATGAAAATTGGTAATATAGTATATGCAATAGGTAATCCAATAGGAATTGACTTTGCAAGAACGATAACATCAGGAATTATAAGTGCAGTTAATAGAACTATTAAGATAAAAGAAGATGATAACTTATTTTATATGGAAGATTTGATACAGACAGATGCAACTATAAATAATGGAAATAGTGGGGGACCTCTTATAAATGATGTGGGAGAAGTAGTTGGGATTAATTCAGTTAAAATAGAAGAAGCGGAAGGTATTGGATTTGCTATTCCTATAAATATCGTAAAACCAATAATTAATAAAATTTTAAATACAGGAAAGTTCGATGAAGCATCTATTGGAATTTATGTTTATGATAAGGAGGTCGTAAGATATCTAAAAGATTTAAAAATTCAGACAGGAATTTATGTCGCTTCGATAAGTAAAACAGGTTCAGCATATGGGAAAGGCTTATTAGTACGGAGATATTATAACTAAGATAGATAATAAGTTTTTAAATAAAGTTAATGATTTAAGAAATTATATATATACAAAGGAAATAGGTGATGAAGTAATTCTTACAGTAAATAGGAAAGGAAAATTATTTGAGGTAAAATTAAAATTAGGTGCAAAATAATAGAAAATTATTGAAAAATATTAGTAATTGTGATATGATTAATAAAAAGTAAAAAGGGGAATAAACAAATGAAACCAAAAACAAGAGAAGAAAAAGGTATTACATTAGTTGGACTTATTATTATAATTGCAATAATAGCTGTCTTTATAATAATTATAAGATGGGCATATGGGTTATCAGAAATCGTAAATGAAAGAACTAAGAGACATCAAACAATTGATTTTATGGATGCTACATCATCAGGAACAGTAAAGTATTAAAATTGTAAAAAGCAATACCTATGAAGGTATTGCTTTTTATGTAAAATAATGGTATAATATAAGTAACTTGCTAGTAATACCTAGCATTTAACCCTTTCTCCTCTGATTTTTCATGAGGCTTATATACAACAAATGTAAAATATTTAATTTTAACAGGAGGATACTTTGAAATGAAGATCACGAAAAAACTCTACATGGAAATGAACAAAGTGTTCATGCGTCTCTGCCTTCACCGGAGATGGACGCATGTATTGACAAAGGACACCTATGATGAGCTTGCTAAGCAAGCTTTGAACTGCATGATTGCATATTTCCTTGCAATCGAAGCGGAGCATGTGGGGAAGAAAGTCAAATGGGAAAATTTCCCTAAGATTGTTCTTCACAGGGCTTTTTTGAAGGCATATATACTTCAAGACATCTCCGAGAGCGTAATTTGGGACATTTGTAAGCAAAGTGGGTTTGATGTAGCAAAAGTATATGATGCGGCTAGAATTATCATTACCGAAAAAACTGATGAAGAATTCTGTAATGAACTCTTTGCTGTTATTAACAGTTATGAAGCACGAATCTACAAAGCGGCTACTAAAATTGCCACTTACATTGAATTTAGAGAAAATAAGTCTGAGTTTAATGGAAACCAGTATGAAAAAATGTTCCAAGATATTGTCCAAGAACTCAAGGAATTTGAGGATGTTCCCGGATTTAAAAGACTTTCTAACCCTGGAAACCCACTGTTTCAGATTTTTGAAACCCTGTCAAATCTTCGTAATCAGAATCGTTGGGCAGCTTATGCTAGAGCCGTAGATTGCTCTGTTTTGGGACATTCCCTTGACGTCGCAGTACTTGCATACTTTATGAGCCTTGAAGAGCATCCTGGAGATGAGAAGACTGCTACGCATCGCTTTTTCATGGGATTGTTTCATGATAGCCCTGAGGCATGGACGAAGGATATGCCTTCGCCTATTAAGGATCTGATTCCTGGATTCAGAGAGGCGGTTGGCTTCTATGAGGAGTATAGCATGCAGGAGAATGTCTATTGCATACTCTTCGATTATTCGAGAGTGAAGTTTAAGAGAGTCATGCTAGAAGATGAAAGCAATAAAGATATTCATGCTTTCATGAAGGGAGCAGACTATCTCGATGCTTGCATGGAATGCTTAAGAAATCTTATAGCAGGCAGTAGAGATTATAATTTCTACAGAGCAACGGTTGAATTCAGAGACACAATGAAGAAGGGCAAGGCGGAGATTACTCCCATCGCAATGGAGTTCTATGAATACCTTGTGGAGGAAGTAACCAAAGTTAAGTCTACGCTGATCTTCTACTGAAAAAAGAAAGGAGAAGAAGCTCGCAAATTTGCGAGCTTCTTTCTTTGGACTAAAATATTTCACTATTCCTCTGCTAAAACTGCACCAAGTACAAGAATACTTTCATTTTCTGCATAAATTGTATTAAACTGAGAAATAGGGAGTGGATTTTCTCCAAAACCTGCTTCAATGGTATATCCAGGTAAGTTGTAATTTTGTATAAACCAATCTTTGTATCCTGCAAAGCTTGAAGCAAACGGGGTATCTTCTAAATCATATCCACTAGATGCAGCAAATTGCAAAGCAATGTAGTATGAAGCAGGTGGAAGATAGTCTAGATATCTCCAATAAATAACCCTTCCTTGTGTATGATATGCAAGAACAAGTCTAAAATTATGAGCTAGAGTAAATCTATACATAGCAATTGCCTCTGGCGCAACAAGTGGACTAGATCCAACATAGTCGCGAGGAGCAGGTGAAGTAAATCCTTGCTCAAATTTTATTTCTTTTGCCATATCCCAATTTGCAGGAAATTGAAGGTTTAAATCAACACCTTCAATGTTGGCTTTCCATCCAGATGGAAAAGGTATATTAGGATAGTTTTCTGATATTTTTTGAGCATTTTTATATGAATCAGATTCTTCTGACAGAGCATTTGTAACTAAATCTACTCCGTCTGGATTAATCATAGGTACAACATAGATAGAGGCTTCACTTAGAATATTTCTTGCAGGGTAACCATAAATATATGTGTCATTTACATAGGCATTTGCCAAGTTTTCAACAAATTTCATAAGTAAAGAAGTTGTAATCCATTCATTTGCGTGTATCGAGCCACTATAAAATACTTCTTTTGTTCCTGTACCTATTCTAAGATATGGAATAGGTCTTCCTAAAACAGTATTTCCAATAGAACCGAATTCGATAAATGGAAATACTCTTGAAAATGCAGCAAGATTCATTTGCATAATATCATAAGTGTAGCTTAAGTCAGTTGGAACAATATATGAAAAAGGTACAATAATACTAGAACCAACAGTTAAGTTATTAGGATCTATTCCAGGATTTGCAGAAAGAATTCTATTTACAGTTGAAGAAAATCTAACAGCTATGCTATACAGTGTATCGTCTTGTTGGATAACATATGAAGTATATCCATAAATGTATGGAAATAGAGCATTCCAAGTGTTAGGACCAACAATTCCGGTCTGCAATTAGCCCAAAATTTCTTTGAAAACTAACAACAGCGTTATATGTAAGATTCCCAAAAATTCCGGTCAATATTTCCAGTATAAAATCCAATCTTTTTTAAAGTACTTTGTAAAAGCTGAACAAGTGGCCCGAATAGAACCAAGTTTTAAAGTTTCCATATTAACCTCCATATGTGCGATGTTTATACATCGCAGTTAATAGTGAATGTCTAAGGATGAATAGTGAATAGTTTCAAATTGAATAGAGTAGCGCATAATTATTAACTATTCATTTTTATTATTAATCATTCAATAAATAATATATGCAAAGAATTAAATATGGTTAAAAGTTCACATAACATTGAAATTGTAAACAAAATATGGTATAATATAATTACAATTTATCCTTTAAGGAGGAAGTAAAATGAAAGCGGACAAAGAGCGGAGACTAACTATTCCTGGCATCTATCTCAAAAATGCATCAATACGTGGTGCTGATAAAATCGTAATTATCAAGAGCAAAGAATATGGAAGATTTTATCTTGATAGTGAAAACAGAAGTACAGATGTCTGGTGTGTGACAACTCGTATCAAGTACAACAAACTTTATCTGCCTAAGGTACTGCATTCTGAAAAAGCAGACTACAGATTTGGCATTGAAGACGGACGCCTTTATATGCTAAGAACCGCTTAAAAGATAGCCCTATTTTGGGGCTATCTTTTTGTACAAAAATCAAAAATAATATTGTAAATAAACAAAATTTATGGTATATTATCTAATGGAATTTAATCATTTGGAGGAATTACATTGGAAAAAATAGTAATAGAAGGAAAAACTAGATTAAAAGGTGAAGTAACAATTAGTGGAGCAAAAAATGCAGCAGTTGCAATACTTCCTGCAACTCTTTTAGTAAATGGAGTATGCACATTAGAAAATGTTCCACAAATAAGTGATATAAAAACATGTTGTAAGATATTAGAAACACTTGGAGCGAAAATTAGAAAAATTTCAGGAAATACTTTAGAAATAGATTCAAGAAATATAACTTGTGCTGTTGCTCCAATAGATTTAACAAGTAAATTTAGAGCATCATACTATTTGACAGGAGCACTTCTTGGAAGATGTCATCATGCAGTAGTTGGAATGCCAGGTGGATGTAATTTAGGTGCAAGACCAATGGATCAACATATAAAAGCATTTGAGTTATTAGGGGCAAAAGTTGAAACAGAACAAGGTGTTATAGAAGTAAAGGCTAAGAAACTTGAAGGAAATTCAATATATTTAGATACAGTATCAGTTGGAGCAACAATAAATGCAATGCTTGCAGCTGTTCTTGCAGAGCGGAACCACAACAATAGAAAATGCAGCAAAAGAGCCACATATTGTAGATCTTGCAAACTTTTTAAATAAAATGGGAGCAAAAATTTCAGGAGCGGGAACTGATAGCATAAAGATACAAGGGGTAGAAGAATTAAAAAATGATGGAACATATTCTATTGTTCCAGACCAAATAGAAGCTGGAACATTCATGCTTGCAGCAGTTGCGACAAAAGGAGATATAACTATAAAAAATTGCATTACAAAGCATTTAGAGCTTCTATCTGCAAAGATAACAGAAATGGGAGCAAAAGTAGAAGAAATAGATGGTGATACTTTAAGAGTAAGCATGAATAAAAGACCAAATAAGATAAGCATAAAAACATTGCCATACCCAGGATTTCCAACAGATTTACAACCACAAATGGGAGTTGTAATGTCACTTGCAGATGGAACAAGTATGATAACAGAAAGCATTTGGGATTCAAGATTTCAATATACAGAAGAACTAAACAAAATGGGAGCAAAAATTACATCACAAGGTAAAGTTGCAATATTTGAGGGAGTAGATAAATTAGTAGGAGCTCCAGTATATGCAACAGACTTAAGAGCAGGTGCAGCACTAATCATTGCAGGAATTGTAGCAGAAGGAATAACCTCAATATATGATATACACCATATAGATAGGGGATATGAGAACATAGAAGAGAAGTTTAGAGCACTAGGCGCAAATATTCAAAGAGTAAATGAAGAATAGAAATGAGGTAAACAAATTGAAATTCTGTAGCTTATATAGTGGAAGTACAGGAAACAGTCTGTTTGTTCAAGGAGAAGATACAAAAATATTAGTAGATGCAGGAGTAAGTGCAAAGAAAATTACAGAAGCATTGACATCTATAGATGTTGATTTAAAAGAGATAAACGCTATAATAGTTACACATGAACATATAGACCACATAAGAAGTATAGGAACACTAGCAAATAAATATAATATTCCAATCTATGCAAATCTTGGTACATGGAATGGAATAGATAATGAAAAATCAGTTGCAAAGATAGAAAACAGAAATTATTTTAAAATAGGAGAACAATTTGAAATAGGAGATTTAAAGATAAATTCATTTTCTACATTACATGATGCAATGGATTCATGCGGATTTACTATAGAAAACGATGGGAAAAAGATAAGTATTGCAACAGACTTAGGAGAAATGACAAAAGAAGTATCAGATAGCTTAAAGAAAAGCAAATTTTTACTTCTAGAGTCAAACTATGAGCCAGAACTTTTAAGATATTGCTCATATCCATATCCTTTGAAAAGGAGAATCGCAAGTGAAACAGGACATCTATCAAACAATGATGCTGGAAAGACGATATCAAAGCTTGTAGAATATGGTTTAGAAAATGTAATGCTAGGACACTTAAGTAAAGAAAGTAATTTTCCAGAACTTGCTGAAAAAACAGTATTAAATGAAATGCTACTAAATGGAATAAAGCAAAATGAAATAGAGCTCGCAGTAGCAAGTAGAATAGAACCAAGTAAAGTGGTAAATATCTAGTGTGAAACGATTGGGACGGGTCCAATCGTTTCAAATTAAAATAATTGTATGCCTCTTATAATTTAGGGAAAACTTAAATTATAGGAGGTCTTTTTTATGGATTCACTTTGGATAAAAACTGAAAAAGAGTTACTAGAAAATGGTAAGAAGTTAGATAATAAGTTGGAAACAGAAATATGTATAATAGGAGGAGGAATAACAGGGATAACAACAGGATATCTATTAAGTAAGGCACGGGAAAAAAGTTGTAATCCTTGATAGAAGTAAACTTGCATATAGTACAACAGGACATACTACTGCAAAGATTACATCACAGCATGGGTTGTTCTACAAATATCTAATAGATAATTTTGGAAATGATTACGCGAAAGACTATTATAATGCAAATCAAGAAGCAATAGAAAACATTGCAAATATAATAAAAGAAGAAAAGGTATCTTGTGATTTTGAAAGACAAGATGCGTATGTATTTACTCGAAGTGAGCAAGAAATAACTAAGATAAAAGATGAAGTTGATGCTGTAAAACAAATTGGTGGAGAAGCGGAATTTGTAGAAGAAATAGATGTGCCAGTAAAAAACGTACTTCGGTGCAGAAAGATTTCCAAATCAGGCAATATTCAATGTAAGAAAGTATCTTAAAGTATTAGTAAATAAAATATTAGAAAATAAAGGACAAATATATGAAAACACAAAAGTTCTTTCAGTAAAAAAAGATGGAGACGGATATAGAATTTACACAGATACAGGATATATCAAGGCAAAATATGTGGTAGTTGCGACTCACTATCCAATAATAAATGTTCCAGGCTTTTATTTTTTAAAAATGTATCAAGAAAAATCTTATATAATTGGAATAGAGACAGAACAAAAGCTATTCCAAGGTATGTATATAAATGCAGAGAGTCCAACTCTTTCACTAAGAACTGCAAAAGATGACGACAAAGAAATAGTGTTAGTAAGTGGCATGGACCATAAAACAGGAGCAAAGATAGACTTAAGTAATGCGTATAATAACTTAGAACGAATGGCAAAAGAGCTATACAGCGATGCAAAAGTAAGATATAGATGGGAAACTCAAGACTGTATAACATTAGACAAAATACCGTATGTCGGAGAATACTCATGCATGATGAACAATGTATTTGTTGCAACAGGGTATAAAAAATGGGGAATGACAACATCAAATATTGCAGCAAATATACTTGTAGATAAAATACTTGGAAAGAAAAATAAATATGAAAATTTATTTAAATCAACAAGGCTAAAATCAATAAAGAATAGATGGGAATTTGGAGAAATGCTAAAGGAAGCAACGAATTCTATAATAATAAATAAATTTAAAATTCCAAAAGAGAGCATAGAAGATGTGAAACCAGGAGAAGGAAAAATAGTAAAAGTAAATGGGGAAAAACTTGGTGTATACAAAGATGAAAATGGAAAAATATATAAAATAAAACCATACTGTGCACACTTAGGTTGTGAATTATCATGGAATAACTTAGAAAAAACATGGGATTGTCCTTGCCATGGTTCAAGATTTGATTATAAAGGTCATCAAATATATGAGCCTGCGATAGGTGATGTGGAGATAAAATTGGAGTAGAAATATTTTGACATTTGTCTTAATATAATATATAATTAGTTCATAAAAATCAGACGAGATCTATCGGAGATAGACGTTTTCTTGATCCATGTTTTCGCAAGAAAAGTGCATCTCCTTCGCGCGGATACATGTTACAAAACATTAAACAAAACTTGTGCACTTGGTAACTTTAGATACTAGTTAAAAATGGAGGAATGTGTATGTCAATTTATGATTATACTGTAAAAGATAGAAGAGGTAATGATATTTCTCTCTCAGATTTTAAAGGAAAAGTATTATTAATTGTAAATACCGCGACAGGATGTGGTTTTACTCCACAATATGAAGGATTAGAAAAGCTATATGAAAAATATCATGAACAGGGATTTGAAATTCTAGATTTTCCATGCAACCAATTTGCAAATCAAGCATCTGGAACAGATGAAGAAATACATGAATTTTGCACATTTAAATATAAAACACAATTTGATCAATTCAAGAAAGTAGATGTAAATGGAGAAAATGAAGATCCATTCTGGGGCTACTTAAAATCACAAAAAGGATTTGAAGGATTTGATTTAAAAGGAAAAGTGTTAATTCCAATAGTTAAAGCAATGGATCCAAATTACAAAAATAGTCCGGATATTAAATGGAATTTCACAAAATTTCTAGTGGATAGACAAGGGAATGTAATAGATAGATTTGAGCCTACAATCACACCTGAAAAAATAGAGAAGAAAATTCAAAAACTTTTATAAGAGAGGTGAAAATTGAGAGGTGCGAATTGAGAGCTATGGCAGTTTTGTCAGAAAAACTAAATAGATGTCTTTTTTATCTCTCATAAAGATATGTATGATATAGTTATAATTGGAGCAGGACCTGCTGGAATTTCAGCTAGCTTATATGCAAAAAGAGCAAATACAAATGTATTAGTTTTATACAATGAAAGCACTAGCCTAAGTAGAGCAGAAAAAATCGATAACTACTACGGCTTTCCTAGTGGCATTACAGGAAAAGACTTATACGAAAATGGAATAAAACAAGCAGAGAAATTAGGAGTAGAAATTCAGAAAAAAGAAGTTATACAAATAGAAAATTTAGGCAATACTTTTAATGTAAAGACAGAAAATGGAAATTTTGAGACAAAAGCTATAATTCTTTCTACTGGTAACAAAAAAGTAAAGCCCAATATAAAAGGAATAAAGGAATTTGAAGGTAAAGGAATTAGCTATTGTGCAATTTGTGATGCATTCTTTTACAGAAAAAAGAATGTTGCAGTAATAGGAAACCGGAAAATTTGCAGTGAATGAAGCAAATGAGCTCTTACCTGTTGCAGGAGATGTACAAATTTTATCTGATGGATTAGAAGCTCCAGAGTGTAGATTTGCAGTAAATACAAAGAAGATAAAAGAAATTTCAGGAGAGCAAAGAGTTAAAAAAATAGAGTTTGAAGATGGCACATCAATAGATGTAGACGGAGTTTTCATAGCATTAGGAACTGCTGGTGCAGGAGATTTTGCAAAAACACTAGGAATAATGCAAAATGGAGAGAATATTACTATAAACGATAAGATGGAAACAAACGTAAAAGGAATTTTTGCTTGCGGAGACGTAACTGGTGGACTTTATCAAGTTTGCAAAGCTGTATATGAAGGAGCCGAGGCTCGGGCTTTCAGCAGTCAATTATGTGAGAAATGTGAAAAAGGAGGAAAAATAAAATGGTAAATCAATTTAATGAAGAAAATTTTGAAAAAGAAGTATTAAAATCAGAAGGGATAGTATTAGTTGACTTCTATGCAGATTGGTGTGGACCATGCAAAATGATGTCACCAGTCATTGATACAATTGCAGAAGAAAACGGGAATGTAAAAGTTGGAAAAATTAATGTAGATGAAAATCCTGACTTAGCAGAAAAATACAATATAATGTCAATTCCAACAATAATGGTATTTAAAGCTGGAAATCTCGTTAAGACATTTGTTGGAGTAACACAAAAAGAGCAAATTATGGAAGTTTTGAAATAAATTTTATGACATATATGGGCATTTATCCTCTATGCCTTAAAAGAATGCTAAAAAAAGCTCATTTTGAGTTTGGTTGGAATAATAACTTATACATAAATTCTTTTTAGAGGAGATAGAATGAAAAAGAGGATTATACTAATGTTTATAATTATAATTTGTTTTATATTAGTTGCTACATATTTTATAATAGGCAATTATTTCTATAATATTTCGCTTAATCCTAAAAAAGATAAAACCTTTATATTAGGAGGGTATGAAGAAACAGAAGAGCAGCTTCAAAAATTGGAAGAACAAAAAATATGGCTTGAAGAAAATGCAAATGATGTATATATAAATGCAACTAATAATGGAAAATTAAAACTTCATGCGTATGAGATAACTCAGGAAGATTCAAATGTATGGGTAATTGCAGTTCATGGATACATGAGCAAGGCAAGTGCTCTTACTAGATTTGCTCAAAAGTTTGAAGAAAGAGGATATAATGTACTTATGCCAGACCTTAGGGGTCATGGACTTTCAGAAGGAAAATACGTAGGGATGGGCTGGTATGATAGGTTAGACTTAATTGATTGGATAAACTATATCTTGGAAAAAAATCCAGATGATAAAATATTTTTATTTGGAATTTCAATGGGTGCTGCAACTGTCATGATGGCAACAGGAGAGAAACTTCCAAATAATGTAAAACTTGCAATTTCAGATTGTGGCTATACTTGCGTATGGGATGAATTTTGCCATCAAATGAATAAATTATTTGATTTGTGTGAATTTCCAGTGCTATATGCTGCAGATACAGTATGTAAAATAAAAGTGGGATATTCTTTTAAAGAAGCTTCATGCATAGAACAATTAAAGAAATCAAAAACGCCAACTTTATTTATACACGGAAGCGCAGACGATTTTGTTCCATTTGAAATGCTTGATAAGGTTTATGAGGCAGCAAATTGCGAAAAAGAAAAATTAATTATAGAAGATGCAACACACGGACAATCATCAGCGACAAATCCGGAATTATATTGGAGTACAGTGGATAAGTTTATAGAGAAATATTTATAAGTAGCCAAATATTTTACATTTGGCTACTTAGATTTGGGCTTTATAAAGAAAGGTGAATTTATGAAAAAAGTTATTCTAAAGGTAGAGCGGGATGACTTGTTCTGCGTGTTCAAATGGACTTGAAAAATATTTAAATAAACAAGATGGAGTAAGTAAAGCAACAGTCAATCTAGTGATGAACAATGCAAGCATAGAATATGATGATAAAAAAATAAGCTTACAGGATCTAGATATATTTGTGGCAAAAGCAGGCTTCAAAAGCCTGGGAATAGACACATTTGAAAAAGAACAAAAGAAAAATGCTATGGAAAAATATAGATTAATAGCAATAAGTATTTTTTCATTACTCCTTTTGTATATTTCAATGTCACATATGGTAGGATTACCAGTAATACCATTCTTAAATATGGAAATTTATCCTATAAATTTTGCAATTTCTCAATTTTTATTAACTATAACAGTGATTATATTGAGCTTGCACATACTAAAAAGTGGAATAAAAAACTTGATTCATAGAACTCCAAATATGGATACATTAGTTATGATAGGAGTATTTGCTAGCTTTTCATATAGCACATATGAAATGATAAAAATTTTACAAGGAGATTTTTCTTTTGTACATAATCTATATTTTGAATCGGCTGCAATTGTTATTTTTTTTATAGAGATTGGAAAGTTCATAGAAAATAAAAATAAAAATAAAACAAAAGAAGCTTTGCAAAAGCTAGTCACAATTACACCTAAAAATGCTAGCATAATAAGAAATAATAGAGAAAGAGTTGTAACACTTGATGAGATTCAAAAGGGTGATATTGTACTTTGTAAACCTGGAGAAAAAATTGCAGTTGATGGAACTGTAATAGAGGGAACAACCCACACTGATGAGTCATTTATAACAGGTGAAAGCATACCTGTGAAAAAAGAAAAAGGCTCAAAGGTGATTGCAGGAAGTATAAATTATGAAGGAACAATAAAATATGAAGCAGAGAAGATAGGCAAAGAATCTACAGTTTCAGAGATAGTAAGATTAGTTGCTGAAGCTACAAATACAAAAGCCCCTATTGCAAAAATTGCGGATACTATTAGTAGTTATTTTGTACCAGTTATCATAGCAATTGCTATAATTAGTTTTGCAGTATGGTATGTTATTACAAAAGATTTTGGAATAGCAATCAATATTTTTATATCAGTATTAGTTGTAGCATGTCCTTGCAGTCTAGGACTTGCCACACCACTTGCAATTGTAATTGCATCAGGCCTTTGCAGTCAAAAAGGAATACTTGTAAAATCAAGTGAAAGCCTAGAAAATGCACACAAAATAAAAACAATTTGTTTTGACAAGACAGGAACATTAACGGAAGGAAATTTAAGTGTTTCAAAGATATATAATTACACAAATGAAAGTGAAACTGAAATAATAAAGAAAATCGCAAGTATTGAAAAATTATCAGAGCATCCAATAGCAAGAGGAATTGTAAATGAGGCAGAAAAAAGAAACATTACATTAGATGAAGTTACAGATTTCGAGGCAATTGCAGGTCATGGAGTATGCGCAAAAATAGATGGTGATGAGTATTATATTGGAAATAAAAAATTAATGCTAGATAATTCTATTCAAATAATAAATGAACAAGATGAAGAAGACTTGGAGGAAAGTGGAAATAGCATATTATTTATAGCTAAAAATAATGAACTAATTGCTTTAATTGGTGTAAAAGATGTAATTAGAGAGAATATAAAAGAAGTAATAAAAAAAATAAAAGACCAGAATATACAAATAGTAATGCTTACAGGAGATAATGAAAAAACAGCACGATATATAGCAGAAGAAATTGGAATAGATAGTGTTTATTATAATATTAAGCCAAAAGAAAAGGCAGAAAGAATAAAAGAATTGAAACAAAATGGAGTTATTGCGATGTGCGGAGATGGAATAAATGATAGTGTAAGCCTTATTACATCGGATATTGGTATATCGGTATCAAATGGAACAGATATAGCGATAGATTCAGCAAATGTAGTTTTGATGAATGACAACTTAGATAAGATAAATGATTTGATTTATATAAGTAAAAAAACAATTAAAAATATAAAACAAAACCTATTTTGGGCATTTTTCTATAATCTACTTATGATACCAATTGCGATGGGAATTCTTTCACCACTAGGAATAACACTAAATCCAATGATTGCAGCTTTTGCAATGACATTAAGTAGCTTGACAGTAGTGCTAAACGCTTTAAGGTTAAGAAGAATAAATAGATAAAATTCTAAAAGATGCAGTTTAAATAACTGCTCTTTTTAGGATTGAAAAATTGAATATCTTGTGATAATATTTATACATATAAATTATATTGGAGGACGAAGGATATGTCTAATATAAACGATTACCTTCTTTGGAGAGGGGATATTGAGCTAGATTCAAAGAATAAATTTAATGAAGTTGACAGTATGATAATGGCTAGATTTTCATATCTTAGACTTGATATTATAAAATTAAAAAATGAAGAAACAATAGAAACCGTATCTGATAAAATGAAGGATTTAGATGATAGTGAATTTTTATATAATGGAGATAAAGAACTGATAACAAATCTAGGAAAAAGCAAACGTTTTAAAGATATGTTGGTTACTGATTATATTAAGACCAATGAAAAAGAAGCAGAAAAGCAATTTGGTGCAGTAACAATACATTTATCTGATAAAGAAATGTATATATCTTTTATCGGAACTGATAGTACAGTTTATGGATGGAAAGAAGATTTTAATATGGCATTTATGGATAGTGTTCCATGTCAAATTGCAGGAAAAGAGTATGTAGAAAAAATTGCAGGGAAATATCCTAATAAAAAAATAAGAATTGGTGGACACTCAAAAGGTGGAAATGTAGCAATTTATTCGGCAATAACCACATCAAAAGAAATTCAAGATAGAATAATAAAAGTATATAACTATGATGGACCAGGCTTTAATAAAGAAATTATAAACAAATACAAGACAAGCTCTATTTTAAAAAAGATAGAAACATATTTGCCACAAGATTCTATGATTGGAAGAATAATGACACACGAAGAAAAGTGCACTATTTCTTTAAGTATTGAAAAGGGAATATATCAACATGATATATATTCTTGGCAAGTACTAGGAGATAATTTAATAAAATCAGAAAGCTTAACAGATGCAAGCGAAAACTTTAATAAAGCATTAACAGAATGGCTAGAAAATACAACAAATGAACAAAGAAAAATATTTTTTGATGGAATATTTGAAGTAATATACTCGACAGAAGCGGATAGATTTAGAGACATACAGAAAAACTTAACTGAAAATATGGGAAAAATTTATAAAACATACAGAGGAATATCAGAAGAAGATAGAAAAACGATTACAGGTATGATAAAGCTATTTGTAAAAGATTATTTTGAAACAGTAAAAGATAAACAAACAAGCAAGTTTGATGCACTTAAAGAACATTATATAAGTGAGAGCAAGAAAAAAATAGAAGAACTTTCAAAATTAGCAAAGAAAAAATGAATTTGTCCTAGTAAAATTGAATAAAGTATGATATGATATATAAATAATAAAGCACAATTCTTTTCCACATTGATTTATATTAGGAAACGGAGGTCAAAATGACAATGAAAGCAATCTATGAAGCTACGGAGTTTAAGTCTGTAAAAGACATTATACTTAACTGTGCAAAAGTATACAAAGATAGCACAGCATTCGTTATAAAACATAAAGATGATGAAAAAATAGAGTATGAAAATATTTCATATAATAAAATGGTAGAGGATATTTATGGCTTTGGTACAGAGCTATTTGCACTAGGCTTTGAAGGAAAAAGAATAGCAGTAATTGGAAAAAATAGATATGAGTGGGTTCTTGCGCATGTTACAAATCTTTTTGGAGGAATAGTATCAGTACCACTAGATAAAGATTTGCAATTAGAAGAATTAGAGAGATCTTTAATTAGAAGCAAAGCAGATGCCGTTGTTTTTGATCCAAAGCTAAAAGATTTTCTTGAAGAAATAAAAAGAAAAGATTTAACAAATTTAAAAGAATATATTTGTATGGATAAAATAGATGGATACAAAAACGTAAGAGATATGGTTGAAGAAGGAAAAAAGAAACTAGAATCAGGATATAGGAAATTTGTAAATTATGAGATAGATGAAAATGCTATGAATATTCTTCTATTTACATCAGGAACAACATCTAAATCTAAAGCTGTAATGTTATCACAAAGAAATATTGCATCAAATGTGTATGCACTTCAATGTGTAGAAGATATTAGACCAACAGATACAAATATAGCTTTCTTGCCATTTCACCATATATTTGGCTCAACATGTATTATATGGACCTTAGCAGGTGGATTAAAAAATGTATTTCCAGATGGGCTAAGATATATAAAACAAAATTTAAATGAGTACAAGGTATCTGTATTTGTAGGAGTACCATTATTAATTGAAAGCATGTACAAGGCAATAATGAAGGAAGTAGAAAAACAGGGAAAGACAAAAGTTATAAATATTGCAATGAAGGTAAGTGATTTTCTTCTAAAATGCCATATAGATGTAAGAAGAAAGATATTTAAGCAAATATTAGGAGCTCTTGGTGGAGAGCTTAGATTTGTAGTATCAGGAGGAGCACCTGCAGACTGTGAAATTTCAAAGAAATTTTATAGCTTAGGAATAAGAACGGCTCAAGGATATGGACTAACTGAAACAGCACCAGTAATTGCAGGAGAAGATGAAATACATAGAAAATATGGAACAGTTGGAATCCCAATGATAAATGATACAATCGAAATTGTTAATAAAGATGAGAATGGTATAGGAGAAATAAGAGTAAAAGGACCTAACGTAATGCTTGGATATTATGAAATGCCAGAAGAAACTGAAAAAGTATTAAAAGATGGTTGGTTCTATACAGGTGATTTAGGATTTATTGATAAAGAAGGATATTTGACTATTACCGGAAGAATTAAAGATATGATTGTTCTAAAAAATGGAAAAAAAGTATTCCCAGAAGAGCTTGAAACATTGGTAAATAGAATAGAACTAGTTCAAGAATCGATGGTTTTCGGAATGCCTGATGAAAATGACAAAAATGATGTAATGCTTTCTGTAAAAGTTGTATATAATGAAGAAGTCGTAAAAGAAAAATATGCAGATAAAAGTGAAGATGAATTATATAAAATAATTTGGGATGAGATAAAGAAAATAAACACAACTTTCCCAAGATATAAGCATATTCAAAAAATGATTTTAACTAAAGAGGAACTAATCAAAACAACAACAAAGAAAGTAAAAAGACATGAAGAAATGAAAAAGATATTAGGATAAAACAATTTGACATAATTATCCAAAAATGTTATAATATATATGTATTATATTTTATAAGTAGGAGAAGGTAACATGAATAAACAAATTCAAGAAATGCCTAAAGTTGTTTTACACTTACATTTAGATGGATCATTAAGACCAGAAACAGTAAAAGAATGGATAGAAGAATTACTAGGTAAAAATGTAGATTTAGAAGAAGTAAGAAATATGCTGATGGTAGAAAAAGATTGTAGAGATTTAAATCAATATCTTGAAAAATTTGATTTACCAGTGAAAGTATTGCAATCAACGGAACATCTAGAAAGAGCAACTTATGAAATATATGAGGATTTATCTAAGCAAAATGTAAAATATGCAGAAGTTAGATTTGCACCAAGTCTTCATACTAGAGCCGGACTATCATATGATGAAATAGTAAGAGCAACAGTAGAAGGAATGGAAAGGGCAAAAAACGAATTTGATATAGATGGAAATCTAATACTTTGTTGTATGAGGGGAAATGACAATAAAGAGGCTAATTTAGAAACAGTTAGAATTGCAAAAGAGTATTTAGGAAAAGGTGTATGTGCAATAGACTTAGCAGGAGCAGAAGCTATATTTAAAACTGCTGATTTCGAAGATATATTTAAAGTTGCGGAAGATGAAGAAATTCCTTTTACAATTCATGCAGGAGAGGCTGATGGTCCAAAGAGTATAGTTGATGCATTAAGATTTGGAGCTAAGAGAATTGGACATGGAGTAAGAAGTGTAGAAGACCCTCGAATTGTAAAATATCTTTCTGTACATAAAATACCACTTGAAGTTTGTCCTATAAGTGAACTTCAAACACAAGCAGTAAAGGGAAAGGTTCCGGTTGAAGAATTATATAGATGTAGAGTACCTGTAACAATTAATACTGATAATGATACCGTATCAAATACAAGTATTCTTGATGAATATGAGTGGGTATTAAGTAACACTTCATTAAAAGTAGAAGATTTAATTGAAATGAATTTAAATGCTGCAAGAAGTATATTTGGAACAGAGAAACAAAAAGCAAGATTAATTTCAAGAATTAATGAATATAAAAATAAAGACAAGTCAAGAGATGATTAAAAATAATTATAAAAGTGAGCCATTCAAACAAGAATGGCTTATTTTTGTCGAAAAAAGTCGACGAAAAGTATTTGACAACAAAAAGCATACGTGGTATTATAATCACGTAAATGATTTTACATAACATAATTATTCGAAACTATATTCTGATTTTCAACTTTGGAAAGACAAAAATTCATAAGATTTTATTTAAAAAATCAATTTATTAAAATTAATTCAAAAAACGTAATTTAAAAATTATTTCTATGGTATTTTAGATTTCAAAAATAATTCTTTATTTAAAATTATCAAAAATCCATAAATCGATATTTAATTTAAATAGAAAGTTTTTTTGTTTGCAATAATGTCTTTACCTAAAGTTAAAACTTAGATATAGAAAAACGAAGGGAGGGAAGATGAAAAGTTACAATAAAATGGTAATAATTATTGTAACTGCAATAGTTTTTACTATTATAGAGAATATTTATATACTTCTAATGATTAGTAATTCTATAAATGAATTAAAAGATAAATATTTGCAAGAAACAAACTTGCAGGATAAGCAATTAGGAGTAAATGAAAATTATGAAACAAATGAAGTTGAAAATAAGGTTGAAGAAACAAATACAGACAATGCGATAGAAAAAACAAAGGATAAATCTGAAGAAACTAAACCTAATGATAAAAATACAGAAAATAAAGAAAAGACAATTGGAACAATAAGAATACACAAGATAAATTTTTTAGGAAAAATATATGAAGGAACCTCACTTGATGTTTTAGCAAAAGGAGTAGGGCATTTTGAAAATACACCATATTTGAATGGAAATGTATGCCTTGCGGCACATAATACAAGTAAATTTTGGGCAAAACTTAAAACATTAAAAGAGGGCGATTTGATAACTTATGAAAGCTTTTTAGGCACAAAAGAGTACAAGGTGACAGATTTATCTCAAATAGATGAAACAGATTGGTCAAACCTCGAAAATACAGAGGAAAACATGTTAACACTTATTACTTGCGTTAAGGGAAATAAACCGAAGAGACTGTGTGTAAAAGCTATACAATTGTGATAAAAGATTATATTTTTGTCAAATTTCGCTTGAGTGTTTTGTAGATGTATATATAGGTCCGCCGAGCTCTATCGGAGTAGGACGGTTTCTTCCTCCAAGCTTTCGGAAGAAAAGTGCTACTCCTTCGCACGGCTACTATTAGCAAAACATCAACAAAACTTCTGCGTTTGGATACTTAATATATTACTTTTGAGAAAGGAATTTAACTATGAAAAAATTTATAAAAAAACTAAATCTAGTTTTAGCAATAATGATATTGCTATCTACAATATTTCCAACAGCATTTGAACTATCAAGGGTTTTAGCAACTGAATACAAAATTACCTGGAATGGAAAAGTAACATATCGGACCTTCAACTGTACGGAGATTTTACAGTAAATGGTAAGCAAGCATTCTGCATAGACCATCATAAGAAAACACCACCTACACGGAACAATTGGGACAGAGGAGGTATATGATAACGAGGATTTAGCTAAATGTCTATATTATGGCTGGCTTGGAGAAGGACAATGGGATGGTTTTACCTCTCGCGAAATGGGAATTGTTTGTACAACTTTGGCACTAGATTATTTTAATAATCGGAAAAGAACACAGAGTTGCAAATGATTTCATTGATTTTATAAACTCAGCCAGCATGCCGGATATTACACTTGATTTTTCTAATAAAAAAGTAAATGCATATCTTATAGAGAATAATGCAATGCAAAGAACTGAGACAATTACTGTTGAAGGAAATTCAGAGCATTTTTTATCTATAAAATTGCAAGATGGGGTTACACTTGTAAATGAAACAAAAGGTACATCTCATACAAAAAATGCAAATCTTTATGGAGGGGATAAGTTTTATTTAAAGGCACCACTTACAGTAAATGGTTCATGGACATCAGAAAAAATTACAAACTGTAAATATAGATTTCAGCCAATAGTATACAGGACAGAAAGTGATGTATATCAAGATGTTACTAGTGAAGAACTTACAGCTGTTGTAGATAAAGGAACCACAACAAGTTTAACAGTTAATTGGTTAAATACGGGAAACTTAATAATCCATAAAGTAGATGCAGAGAATAAAAATGTTGTAATTGAGGATACTGTTTTTGATATTTTTGATTCAAAAAATAATTTAGTTTCAACTGTAAAAACCGACAAATCGGGAATTGCAAAAGTTAATAATTTAGTAACTGGTACATATAAAATTTTAGAAAAATCTACAAATAAATTTTATAAACTAAATACTAAGGAAGTGGAAGTTAAAGTGGATAAAGGAAATACAGATATAACTATTACTAACCAAGAGAAAAAAGGATATATAGAGATAGATAAATATGATAAAGAACAATACGAAAAGAGTAATAAGAAAATAGGTTTGTCAGGTGTAAAATTTGGCATTTTTGATATAGAAGGAAATAAAATTCAAGAGATAGTAACTGACGTAAACCGGATATGCAAAAAGTTCTCCACTAACTTTGAAAAAGCAATATGTTGTTAGAGAACTTAAAACAAAAGACGAATATATTTTAGATCAAACACAATGGCATGTTAATTTAGCTCAAAATGAAGCTATTGATGGATATGTCTATACGCTACATGTTGGAAATCAGCACAAAAAAGGAAACTTACTTATCGAAAAGATAGCAAGTGATAACAAGAGTATAAAATTAAAAGGAGTAGAGTTTGAACTATATAAAATTAACAATGGTAATAGAGAATATGTAGATAAATATAGTACTGACTCAAATGGAAAAATACAAATAAATGGATTAAATGTTGGAAATTACATATTAAAAGAAGTGTCGACAGATAAATGGTATTATCTAGGAGGAGACACTGAAATAGAAGTTAAATGGTCAAAAGAATTTGGAGATACAAAAGTAACAATTGAAAATGAAAAGAAAAAAGGAACAATAAAAGTAATCAAAGAGGATGAAGATAATAATGAAATAAAGCTAGAAAATGTAAAATTTAATATTTATGACGAAGATAATAAATATATAGAAACTATAACTACAAACAAGGAAGGTACTGCAGAAAGCTCAAAACTTAGAATAGACAAAAAATATTTTTTAGTTGAAACAGAGACAAAAGAAAAATATATTTTAGATGACAGTATTCATGAGATTAATTTTACAGAAAAATTAAGTGATAAAGATATAAAAAATATAAAATCAGATATAGTTTTTACTTTGAGTTTAACAAATAAAAAGAAACCTGAAAATGGTCAAATTAGAGTTATAAAGATTGATAAAGATAATAAAAAAATAACAATACCAGGTGTAGAATTTGAAGTTTTAAATAGTAATATGGACATAATAGAAACTTTAACAACTGATGAAAATGGAGAGGCTATAAGTAAAAAAATACCTATTACTGGTGAAAAATATTTTGTTAGAGAAAAGACTACACATGAAATTTATGTATTGTCAGATGAAGTCAAAGAAGTAGAACTAAAAGAAAATCAAATAACAGATATTACTTTTGAAAATGAGAAGAAGAAAGGCACAATTAGCATAATTAAAGCTGATAAATTTAATGAAGACATAAAGCTGCAAGGAGCAGTATTTGGAATATACAACGAAGATGAAGAACTTGTTTCAACAATCATCACAGATGAAAATGGAGAGGGTACAAGCGAAAAGTTAGTATTTGGAACATATTATATAAAAGAATTAGACACAGGTTCACCATATTATCTTTTAGATGATGAGATATATAAAACTGAGATTACAGAAGATAGAGAGAATATGTTAGTTGAATTATATAACGAAAGAACAGATATTGATGTAACTGTTGAGAAGAAGCGGAAATGTAGAGATTAAACCAGGAGAAGTTGTGAATTATACCTTCTCAAATGTAGGTAATGCTTCAAATATATACTTAGAAAATTTTAAATGGATAGATTATATACCAACAGATTATGTAAGAATACAAAAAATGACAACAGGAACATGGAATCAAGACCTAAGTTATAGTGTATATTATAAAACTAATAAAACAAATGAATATGTTTTATTTAGAGAAAACTTACAAACAACAAAAGATCATGAATTAGATTTTGAAAAAATAAAATTAAACAAAGATGAATATATAACAGAGATTTGCTATGATTTTGGAAAAGTAGACGTTGACTTTAAAGAATGCACGTCTCCAACAATGAAGTGTAAATCATTTGATATTTTGCAAGATGGAGAAATATTTACAAACCAGACAAAAACTGTAGGTACTTACTTTGGAATAACAGCAGAAGCCGAGGATAAGTGGACAACTATTGTGCATAGACCAAAAGTAGAACATCCACCTATTTTGCCAAGAACAGGTGAATAGTAGTTTAGAAAATAATTGCACTTTGGCAATTGAGACAACCAGTGAAAGGAGGTGATTATATGGGAAAGAGAACTGCAAAAATAGCTTTACTTGCGTTACTATTGCTAGTTATGGGAGCATCATTTGGCACAATGTATACAAATGCTAAATATACATCAACAGTTAATGGACATGTATCCGCTCAAGTTGCAAAATATGTATTTAATGTTAATGCAAAGGATTCATACAAAACAAATGATACTATTCAAAATATTACATTAGCACAAACTTGTAATGAAAGCACATTGGTAAATGGAAAAATAGCTCCAGGAACAAGTGGAAGTTTTGATATCGAGTTAAATGCAGAAGGATCAGATGTTGCAATTAAGTATGAAATAGATTTTACAAATAAAATAGGAAAAGCATTGCCAAAGAATTTAGTTATCAAACTTGATGGACAAGCTTGGGATTTTTCTAAAATTGAAGATACAATTTCTGCAAATGCTGAAAACAAAAAAGTAACACATACTATCACATGGAAGTGGGAGTATGAAACAACTGGAGGAGATGTACAAGATACAACAGATGGACAAAATGCATTTGACTACTTATATGACATAACTGTAACTGGAACACAAGTAAGACCAGCCTAAAACAAAAGATTTTATACATTGGAAAAATGATTTAAATTTGATGACAAATTTAATCGCCAAACTCGAAAGGAGCTTTTGTTTTGAACAAGAAATTTAATGCTTAATAATTCTCAATTTTTTATTTTTTAAAACAAAACTCCTGCGTTTGGCTATTCTATTATATATAAAAAAATTTAAGGGGCAAGAAGGAGTAAAAATGAAATACTTTAAAACGATATTTTTGAATATTATATTTATAGCAATTATATTAACCATAATCTATTTTATGTACAATTACAAAATCTACATAATAGCATCTGGAAGCATGGAACCAACATATAAAATAGACGAAATGATAATAGTTAAAAAATCAAAAAAGGATTCTGCATATGAAAAACGGAGATGTTATAACGTTTTATGATAAAGATTTGGAAGCGGATGTTACACATAGAATTGTTGAAATAGGTGAAAACGAATATTACACTAAAGGAGACTACAATAATGCAAGAGACCTAAATCCAGTAAAAAAAGAGAATATTGTGGGAAAGGTTGTGTACAATTCATTCATGCTCGGACATATATTTGTAAATTATAGATATTATATGGTGTTTCTAACAATATTTACAATAGTTGTTTTAAATATGATATTTACAAAATCACAAAATTATGAAATTAATAAGGAGGAAATGTAAGGTTGAAGAAAAGAGTAACACTAATATTTATACTATTGCAAGTTATTTTAGTATCAATGGTATCAATATCTTATGCTAAATATACAAAAGGATATAGTGGAAAAATAGGAATTTCAGTTGCAAAACCTATATCGAGAGTTGTTATAGACGGAGATGTATATATTTCAAATTATGGTCAAAAGCCAATATATTTTTCAGTATACAATTATGATGAAAAAGGCAAGATAAGCGAAATAAAAATGAATTACAAAATAATTATAAAAACAACTCAAAGCAATGCCCCACTTAAATATAAGTTATATAGGGTATATAGTGATAAACAAGAAGAAATAAAAATTAATAATTCGAAGGGAATAATTAGTCAAGTAAATGCTATTTCCATGAATGCAGAAACAAAACAAACCCATAATTATAAATTAGAAATAATGTATGATAATGCATCTACGATAGAACTTGATAAAAATATTGGAATATCGATTACACTACAAAGTGTTCAAGCTAAAATATAGAGGAGAAAGTAAGATGAAAAGAGTAATTTTAATGATATCATTTTTAGGAATATTAACATTATTTAATACAAGCTATGCCTATGAAAATAGTATTACTACATATAATTTTTTTATTAAAAATAATGAAGTATTATTTCAAAACACTCACCAGATTATTATAAGTGATTCACTAGATGAGACAATTCTAAAAAATAGAAAAATAGCACCAGGTACAAGTGGAAGATTTAATGTAAATATAAATATTTCTAATGGAGTTATTTCAAAATATAACTTGAAATTTTCAAATATATCTAAAAAATTCCCAAAGAATATTAAGTTTTATTTTAACGGAGAAGAAATAGACTTAAAAACATTTTCATTAACAGATATACAAAGTTCAAAAAAAGTATCATATGAATTTGCATGGAAATGGGAATATGAAACAGAAGATAAAAGTAAGTTAGAAGGAGATTTAGCAGATATTCTTTCAAGCACATTTGAGAATTTGAGTTTTGATATAGTGTTATCAAGTGAATATGAAGAAATAAAAAGCATGGAAACACTGCCAAGAAGCGGAGATATAGTGTCTAGCCAAAAGTATAATTTTTTTCCAAACATTTGAGGAAGGAGAAAATCATGAAAAATATAAAATTTTTAGTAATAATCTATTTTCTAGCAATGATAATGTTTTACATAAAACCAACCTATGCAAAGTATGTTATAAAAACAGAAACACCTATGAAAGTTACAATTTCAGTAGATAAAAAAGGACCAACAGTGCAAGCTAAAGATATTAATAGTACAAGCATATCAAATAATGGAACAGCAACAGAAAAAATTACGATTTCATATAGTGATAATTTATCAGGAATAAAAAGTGTTACATATAAATACAATTCAAGTCAAAAGAATTTTTCAAATATACAAACTAAAACTTTAAAAAATAATACAACATTCACAGATAAAGGTTGGTATGAAATAACTGCAATTGATAAGGTTGGAAATAAAACAGTAATGTATATATATGTTGACTGGGCTGTTGCAAGAATAAATCAAGTATATTATAGAAAGCTTGAATATGCAATAAACGCTGTACCGGCAAATAATACAAAAACTACAATTGTTATGCTACGAAATGTTTCAGAAGTAAACACTATACCAAATAAAAAGAACATACTCTTAGATATAGATAAAAAGACAATAACAGGAAGCTTTACAATAAATGCAGGAGGCACGCTAGATGTAGAAGATGGAACTGTAAATAATACTTCACAAAGTGCTACATTTACAAATAATGGAACTTTAAGGGTAAAAAGCGGAACGTATACAAGTAAAAATAGTAAAACTATTGTTGTAAATAGTGGAACAGTGAATATCAGTGGTGGAATAATACAAAATACATCTTCACAAAATACGATAGTTCAAAATGGAGGAATTATAAATATATCAGGAGGAAATATAAAGAATTTAGGCACTGGCGTAATTCTGAAAATAGATGGAGGCACTTGTAATTTAAGCTCAGGCAATTATGAAACAAATCATTATTTTTTTGATATAGGAAGTAAAGGTACATTGAACTTAAAAGGTATAACAATAGAAACAGAAAGACATATATTTACAAGTGCAGGCATAGTTAATTTCTCGAGTGGAACTCTTATAGGAACAAATGGCAATCCTATATATTTAAGCGGAGGAACAATGACAGTATCAGGTGGTACAATAAAGATGACAGACAAAGGAAACTCTGACTTAATTGCACTTGGTTCAAATGCTACTTTGAAAGTTACAGGTGGAACAATAGAAAATGCGTCAACAAACCTACCAGATAGTGATGTGGGTTGGGCTACAATATCAAGCTCTGGAAAAGTAGTTGTATCGAATAATGCTATAATTAGAAATACTGGAAATGGTAGAGCAATAATAGCATTTGGAGGAAATGTAACAATTTCAGGAGGAAGTATGATGTCAAAAGGTGCTAATGATGAAGGAGGAACTGTAGAATTGTGGTCAGGAACTCTTACAATGTCAGGAGGAACCATAGAAAGCATAAGTCCGGAAACATGGGCAGTATTAACATCAGGAAATTCTAATATTTCAAATGGAACTATAAAAAATACATCGTCAGGGATAGGTTTATGCATTTCAGGTGGAACTACAAAAATAACGGGAGGAACATTCTCGAGTGCATCTGGTAATGCCATTGAGAGAAGAGACGGAAATGTCACTATTTCAGGAGCAAAAATAAATGGAAGAACAAGTGGGATTTAATATATGGAGGATAGGGTATGAAAAAAGCTATAACATTTATAATGGTTATATATATAATTGCTATTATTTTTATAGGATATAAAAGTGAAATAATGCATCATAACATAGATGAGGATGAAACAAAAGATGAAAACTGGATATCAGTTTCAGAAGTTGAAATATCAGAGAATAAGAATGATGTAATTGGATATTTATCAATTCCTGATTTAGATAATGATTTTTATATAAATATGCCAATAGAAGAAGGAGTTGGACTTAATATTTTGGCTACTTCAATAGGGCATTTTGAAAGTACTCCTTATTTAAATGGAAATATATGCCTAGTAGCACATAATAGTGGAATAAATAAGAATGGAAAATATGTAGGGTATTTCGATAAAATCAAAGACCTAAGAAGTGGAGATGAAATAATACTCAATAATTCATATGAAGTAAACACATATGAAGTAATTTCAAATAAAATTATATCAGAAAAAGATATGTCAGTTTTGAATAATACGAATGAGAATAGACTAACACTGATAACATGTGTCAAAGGAAATAAAAATCGCAGCTACCGTAGGTGTGTAGTTGCGACTTTGGTGCACCCAGAGGGATTCGAACCCCCGACCTTCCGGTTCGTAGCCGAACGCTCTATCCAGCTAAGCTATGAGTGCGTACCTATATATTATAACGACTTTAGGAGAAAATTTCAATAGAAAATTAAAAAATCTTTGAAAAAATTAAAAAAACTATTGCAAAACTCAAAAAAATGTACTATAATATATTAACGGTTGGTATAACGGGGTGTAGCGCAGTTGGTAGCGCACGTGGTTTGGGACCATGGGGTCGCAGGTTCGAATCCTGTCACCCCGACCACATAATGAATCTCTGAACTTGCTTTAGATAAGCAAATTCAGAGATTTTTATTTGTTTAAGTAATGCAATAATTTTTTATAATTTTATATATTTGCCAAATTAACTCTAATATCATCAAATAATTCTAGTATTTTAAATTTAAAATTAATTCCAATACTATCTCCTGAGACTAAGTCATATTCTTCTTCATTTAAATTGCTTTCCAAAATTTCCTTCGATTCATCATCAAGGCTACCAGAACTTACATCAACAAAGCAAAGTGTAGGAAACATTACACACCACCAATTATGACCTTTTGCTTCACCAATTTCAATTCTGAGAGCATCATATAAACCAGCTGGAAGAGAGATATCTCCATAATTTTTTGTAGGAAAATCAAATTCACCAATACTTAAATTTACATCGTAATCATAACCTTCATCTTGTATAGTCGTAAGAGCAATGTCTTTAAACTCATCTAAATGTTCATTTAAAGTAGCAATAGCTTCATCTTTAGAAGATAAATTAGAAGAAACTTGCTTCATATAAGATAAAACATTGTCGCGAACTTTAAGCTTTAAATTTTGGTCTTCTTCAGAATCAGAGTTTGCAAGGATATGAAGTCTAAGCACGCTATTTGCGATATCTGAAGAAACTGTATTTGCATAAGAAAAAGCACAAATACATGTATATATAATAAATAAAATTAAAATAATAGATATACGTTTTAATAAATTCATAAACAATCACCTTTTCAATTTCTATTATTGACAGTATAAGAAAAAATATACAACAAAAACAAAAATTATTTTATTAGGAAAAATAAAAATGAATAAGAAAAAATATGTCAAAAAAATAAGATTTGATGTGTCGAAATAAGGCATACGATTTGCCTTTAAAACATATTGACATAGAGAAAATATAATGGTAAAATTTGGAAGTCAAACAAAAGAAATGAGGGTGATTTAATTAAAATGGAAAATAATATTTTAAAAATTTGTAGTTTTTATGTTAGTGATTGGCATTTAACAGCAATGTTACTTCCATTTATAGAAGAACAAGTAGAAAAAGGAGAAAATTTACATACATTATTACAAAAAAATATTTCATATAATATTAAAGAAATATTGAATAGAATAAAGATAAAAGACATAACAAAATCGCAAATAATTAAAATAGATTGGAAAAACAAAAACATTTTAAAATATGGTGAAGTTAGGAAATTTATGGAAAAAGCGACAAAAGGGCAAAGAACAACAACAATAATTGTAGAAGGAGATAAAGATAGAATAGAATATATAAATAAAAATATAGATAAATGGATACAAAAGCAAGAACGAAAGATAGCTAGAAAACAAATAAGAATTATAAACTGCTATGAAGTAAATGAATTTAACGAGAATTTACAAGAGATATTAGATGAACATGATAAAATATTAAATACGTCAGGAATTCATGAGATAGAAGAAATGTATAGTGGATATATTAAAAAAGGAGCATAAAAGCAGCAATGTACTAATTCTTTTTAAAACTGAAAAAACAATCAAAAAAAGCATGTTAGAATTGAACTAACATGCTTTTTTTGACATTTTTTCGCAAAAAATACAAAAAATATTTGCAAAATACTTTAAAATATTGTATAATAGACTTAGATTACTATGTAACGAGGAGGGATGTTATATGCAAAAACGTATTATTTCAATAGTTACAATACTTTTAATAAGTATATTATTATCAATATTTTTATATAATGTCCAAGCAGTAGGAATAGATGAAATTCCAACAGAAGAAATGCAACCTAAATCTGATGCAGCTTTCGCAGATATAGGAAATATTGTAGTAGGAATAGTAAGAGCGGTAGGAACATCCATTGCGTTATTAATGCTAACTATAATGGGAATAAAATACATTATGGGAAGTGTAGAAGAAAAAGCATCATATAAACAATCGATGATACCATATTTAATAGGTGCTATATTAATTTTTTCAGGTGCACAAGTAACACAAATAATATATGATGCTGTTAATAAGGTAGGATAATAAATAAAAATATATAGATATGGAGGTAAGAATATGAAAAAAATTTTAATAAAATCATTATTTATATTACTTATCTTTGTTTTACTATTTGGTATAAATTCTAAGGTATATGCTTCAGATATTATTTCAAAAGGAAAAGATTTTATAGGACAAGCTAATGCTGATGAAGCAAATATAAGTATAACTGGGGAAAATTTAAGTAATTTATCAGACACATTATCTACGATATTACTTTCAGCTGGAATAGTAATAGCAGTTATAGTTGCAACAATTCTCGGTATACAATTTATGATGGGTGGTGCAGAAGGACAAGCGAAAGTTAAAGAAATGCTTGTACCATTTGTTGTTGGATGTATAGTTGTATTTGGAGCTTTTGGAATTTGGAAAATAGCTTTATCAATAGGTAAGAGATTAGATAATGCTGGCGGTGGAAGTACAAGTACGGTACAACAATCTCAAGGAACAGCACAATCACAGTCGTCACCTAAAACAGATCAAGCTGAGCAAACTCAAAAATCAGTACAACAACAATTAGCTGAAGAGGTTGTTGAAGAAGCAGTAAAGAAAGAACCAACATCTCCTTATAGTGATAAATATAAAAAACAACAAGAAATACAAAACAAAATTGACTTACTTGAAAATGGACTTAAACAAATTCCTGAAAGCAAAAAAGATAGTAAAGAATATAAAGATGTACAGGAAGCAATTGAGGAATTAAAAAAACAATTAAGACAATTATAAGAAACTAAATAGAAAGGGAGGATATTATTATGAATAGGAAAGCAAGCTACAAAATAATAGTTTCATTTTTATTGGCAATTCTAATAATAATGACCTCATCGTCGATATTTGCCCTAACACCTGGACAGATTAAAGGTGACAATATAGAAATTACAGAATTAAGCTTTATGGATAGAATAACAGATTTTATACGACTAATTGGAACATTTCTTGCTGTAGGAGTACTTATGGTATTAGGTATTAAGTACATGATGGGAAGTCTAGAAGAAAGGGCGTCATATAAGAAATCTATGATGCCATATATAGTTGGATGTTTTATACTATTTGGAGCATCATATATTGTCCCATCGATAATTGAAATGACTACAGATATAGGAGATTCCGCTGAAGACATAGGAAATAAGATATTAGGACTAATTCAAGTGATAGGCACATTTATAAGCGTAGGAGCCTTAATGTTAATTGGAATAAGATATATGCTAGGTAGTACAGAAGAAAGAGCATCATATAAAAAGTCAATGATGCCATATATAATTGGAGCTATTGTATTATTTGGAGCAGTTAATATAGTTTCAATGATATACAATGCAGTACCTAAAAATGGTGCGGCAACAAGTTATTATGATAGAATCATTAAACAATATGGTGAAGATAATACACAAGCTGTAAGAGGAGCTATGCAATCTGAGATGAGTAGGACAGAAAATAAAGAATATAAAGATCAACTTAGTGAATTATTATACAAATACGAACAACAACATATGGGAGAATAATTTAGTTATTAATGTTTTCTCAAAGGAATTTGAGATAAATTTAATATAAATATAAAAATAATAAAGGAGGGAAAACATCATGAAGAAACTAATCAAAATTTTACCTATACTTATGACTGTTATGATGGTATTTATGGCAGTTAGCCCAGTATTTGCTTCAGTAGGAGGAGTATCAATTTCACCAGATACTCAAACAGCACAAGGCCAACTTGGAAATACACCTAATAGAATTTTAGGAATTATCCAAGTTGTTGGTACAGTAATAGCTGTTGGAGTACTTATGGTATTAGGTATTAAATATATGATGGGAAGTGCTCAAGAAAAAGCAGAATACAAGAAGACATTTATACCTTATGTAATAGGAGCAATTTTACTATTTGCTGCTGTAAATATTGCAAATATGGTTGTAAACTTTGCACAAAGCATTTAATTGTATTTAGTATACAGTAAAACTAGACTTCTTCGAGAAGTCTAGTTTTTTTATTACAATAATGTTACAAATTTGTTACATTTTCATGTTTTTTTATCAAAACTCTATCTTTTTCTACAATTTTCTGTTATAATATATAATAACTGATAATAGGGCTATTATACCCTATTTATGAATACATAAGAAGGGAGCAAGAACATTATGCCATATCAAATACCGAGAAGTGTTAAAGGTGAAGGTAGAATTCTTTATATTTTTTCAACAAAGGCATTAATATATACAGCAATAGGAGCAGGAATCCGGACTTGTATTTTCATGGTTTATGGGACTGCTGGGGCTAGGAGCTATTAAATATATATTTGTAGTAATATTTGCTCTAATTGGATACAGCATAGCAACCTTTAAAATACCAAACACAACAGCCTTTGAGTTTACAAAAAAAACAGGAGGAGAAAATATAGATGATGTAATTAGAAGGTGGCTAAAGTTTAAAATGACAAATAAACACAAAATATATTTATACACAGAAGAAAACATTAAAATAGAAAATAATCAAAAGAATGGGAGAGAATAGAAATGGATGATAATCAAATAACTCAATTATTAACATATTTACTGATTTTTATGGTGTTTATACTACTTACACTTCTTGTAGTATTTATAATTGTAAAACGTAAAGATAGTAAGAGAAAAAAAGCAGAACAATCAGAGTTTTCATCAGAAAATGTAGGACCAACTAGCACAGCAACGAGTGGATATAATAAACAATCAATTTTTAAGTTTATGGAATTTGATAAAATAGAAGATAATATGATTGTTAAGAAAAATGGAAATGAATATCTAATGGTTATAGAATGCCAAGGTGTAAACTATGACTTAATGTCACAAATGGAACAAGCAGCTGTTGAAGAGGGATTCATTGGATTTTTAAATTCACTTAGATATCCTATACAAATCTATGTACAAACAAGAACAGTAAATCTTGAAGGAAGCATAGTTAATTATAATAAAAGAGTTGACGAAATTGAAGCTGATTTAAGGAGAATGGAAAAAGAATATGCAACAAACGTTCAATCAGGTTTATTTTCGCAAGAAGAATTAAATGCACAACTTTATGAGTTAACAAAGGCAAGAAATCTTTATGAGTACGGAAAAGATATTATATATAATACAGAGCAAATGAGTTTGAATAAAAATGTTTTAAATAAGAAATATTACATAATCACATCGTATTATCCAGGTGAGCTTAGCAATTCAAACTTTGATAAAACAGAATTAAAGAATTTAGCATTTTCAGAACTATACACAAGATGCCAAGCTATAATAACATCATTATCATCATCAGGAGTAATAGGAAAGATATTAGGTTCAAATTCTTTAGCAGATTTACTATACATGGCATACAATAGAGACGAAGCTGAGGTATTTGGATTAGATAAAGCATTAGCAGCAGGATATGACGAACTATATTCAACAGCACCAGATGTTATAGAAAAGAAAGTGGCTGCACTTGATAGAGAAATAGAACAAAGAGCCATGGAGAAAGCTCAAGAAACAGTAGGAAAAGTTAAAAATGCAAGAGAAAGAAAACTAGAAGAAAAAAGAAACAATATGGATGACATAATAGATGAAATGGCAAAGATGATAATTCAAGAAAATAGAAGTTACATAGGAAGAGAAGTTGCAAAAGAGTCAATTAAGGAAATCGAAAAAGAGCAACAAAGTAAGAAAGAAAATACAGAAGAAGGGGGAGTAAATGATGAGCAAAAGAAAACAAAGAGAACTAGAAGAACAGCAAAGACAGCTTAATGAAGAACCAAAAAGTACACTATTGCAAAAAAAATCAGTAAAAGATTTAATTGCTCCAGCAGGAGTTGATGCATCAAATATTGATCACTTAGAAATTATCTCAAATACAAAAAGATTTGCAAGAAGCTTCTTTGTATCAACACTACCAAGAATGGCATCATTCCCTGATATTTTTAGAGATATGTATTTATTTGGAGATATAAATACATCAATATACATAGAGCCTATACAAGAAGCAAGATCACAAAATGAATTAAATAGAGTAATAAATGAACTAGAAACAGAAAGAATTGTTGCAGCTGACCGTGGAAATATAAACAGAGAATCGGTTCTTTCACAAAAGAAATACGAAGCAGAACAATTAAGAGATGAGATTGCGGCAGGATACAATAAACTATTTGAAGCGACAGTAGTATCAACATTATTTGCATATAGCCTAGAAGAATTAGATAAATTTACAAAGCTATTATCAACAGAAATGTCTAAGACATTGGTTGGAATTAAGTCTGCATGGGCAATGCAAGAAGAAGGATTTCAATCAAATCTTCCACTAATGGAAAATAAGATAAATAAAAAGCATACATTTGATAGGCGTTCAATGGGAACAGTATTCCCATTTACAACATCAGAAATAGGACATCCAACTGGTATACCGCTTGGATTTAATAGACAAACTGGAGTACCGATACTTTTTGATAACTTCCACAATTCACTTACAAATTACAACATGGTAATATTCGCAAAGTCTGGTGCTCGGAAAATCAGTTACAATGAAAACATTAATATCAAGATCATCAGTACTTATGGGAATAGAAAGCTTGGCACTTGACGCAGAAGGTGAGTACTCTATCGTTGCTGAAAGCTTAGGTGGAATAAATGTAGTGTTAAGTCCAAACTCTAAAACAGTAATTAATTTATTTGATATTGAAATAGAAGTAATCAAGGATGAAATAACAGGTAAAGATAGAACAGTACTAAATGTTGAAAATAAAGTTGAAGACGTAACACAAGCTTTACTTACAATGGCAAGAGGTAGTACAAGAAGTACAGATGTAACTGAGCTTACAAAACAAATTATAGCAGAAACTGTAGCTGAAGAATATCAAGGAATAGGTATTACAAATGATCCATCAAGTCTTTATGAAGCGAGTATGGACAGTAGAAGTTCATTTACAAGAAGAAAGAAAGATATGCCAACAATAGGAAGCTGGTATAGAAGATTACAACAAAAAGCAAAAGAAAATACAATATCAGACTATCAATTCCACTATAGCTATCTTCTAAAAGTTATGAAGCAATATATAAGAGAATATGATGGTCAAATGGCATATTTTGATGGACAATCTACATTTGAATTACTAGAAGGAGCTCCATTTATAAACTTAGATATATCACAATTAGAGGAAAGATTTGCAAGACCACTTGCACAACAAATTCTTCTATCATGGATATGGGAAAAATATGTTAAAAAGAATAGTGAAGATAGAGCAAAAGCTAAACGTAAAAGAGTTATAGTTGATGAGGCATGGATGTTACTTCCATACCCAGAAGCCGTAGACTTTTTAAATACAATGGCAAGACGTGCAAGAAAAAGAAATGTTTCACTTGCAATCATATCACAGAGATTCCAAGATTTCTATGAGAAGCCAGAAGCACAAGCAGTTCTTACATCTTCAGATACAAAACTATTTTTAGCACAAGATAAATCAGAAATAGCTTATTTAAAAGAAGTATTTAAACTTTCAGACGGAGAAGCAAATTTCTTAATTACATGTACAAAAGGTGAAGGATTATTAAAGGTTGGAGCAGATACTGCAATATTACAAATAACTCCAACTGCAAAAGAATTCGAGTTTGTAGAAACAAACTTAAATAAACTAGTCCAAAAAAACAACAGACAATAGAAATGGAATAGTAACCTTAGTTTTAAGGAGGAAGTTACATAGAAATGAAAATTTTTACAAATAAGAATTTAATACAAAAGCTCATAGTCGCAATAGTTATTGTTACTTTACTTGAATTTTGTATTGCACCTTTGCAAGTAAATGCTGCAACAATAGGTGGTACACTTGCAAAGCCAATAAGGGATCTTGCTGTAACGATTGGAGATGCACTTATTTCTCTTACACAATATGGAGTTACTGGAACATGGCTTGATGCAGTAGAGAGAAATTATAGAGCTAAACATGAAGGGGTTGGAAGTGATTATTGGTCAAGTACAATTCGATATCCAATTATACAATTAAGTCCGGAATTAATATTTGCAAATGAAGTTGAGATTTTGGATGCAAATTTTGTTACTTCTGGAAGTAAGGATTCATATATAATAAGTGCAACACAAAAATCACCTACAGAAGAAGGAAAAGAGAACAATACAAAAGGAGCTTTAGAAGAGCTTAGAATAATAATAGCAAGTTGGTATGTGACATTAAGAACACTTGCGGTTGTTGGACTTTTATCTGTACTTATATATATAGGTATTAGAATAATAATATCAAGTACAGGTCAGGACAAGGCAAAATACAAACAAAGGCTAATAGATTGGATAGTAGCTTTTTGTATATTATTCTTTATGCATTACATAATGATAGGATTGGTAACGATAATAGAAGAGGTTAATAAAACTTTATCAAATAGTTTACATATAGGAACAGCAATACCATTAAATAGTGATTTTGGACAAGTAATATTTAATAAACAGTTAGATTTAGCCCCTTCTATTGAATCTGTTAAAGCATCTACAGTCGAAGAATGGGTTGATGCAAATGGATATACGATAGAAAAGGACTCTGGTGAAATATATGAAGGTCAAGTGGCTATAAATTCTAGAAGAGAATATACTTTAACAAAAGATGGAAAAAGTTATAAAGTTACAGTTAGAAGTAATCAATCAACAAAACCATATCGTTATAGTGTATCGGGGAATCTTCCTGCAAATGAATTAACAGAACTAAAAAGTGTATTGGACCAAGCAGGAGATGATGTTGCAGGAGATGATGTTTCGAGTGGAAGCAGTGAACTATCTTCCACAGGAATTTCAATTAATGAAAAAAAAGATGAAAATACTAGTACAAAATTAGATGGAGCAATAGAAACAACAAATAGCAAAAATCAGACTATTTTAGTTTCATCTGATGCAGAAACTGAAGGAAAAACAATTTTATATTATATAAATTATGCAAGATTGTATTGTAATGCACATCCAGATTATAATGCAGCAGGATTTGCGTTTACAACAATATATTTGATACTAGTAGTATTTACTGTAATGTTTACATTTAGATATGTAAAAAGGGTAATATATATTGCTTTTTTAACAATGATTGCGCCACTTGTTGCATTAACATATCCATTAGATAAGATAAAAGATGGTAAAGCTCAAGCTTTTAATTTGTGGTTTAGAGAATACATATTCAACTTACTTATACAACCATTTCATCTACTTCTTTATACAATACTTGTTGGAAGTGCCACATCATTAGCAAATCAGCACATGATATATGCAGTAGTTGCAATAGCATTTTTAATACCAGCAGAAAAACTGTTACGTAAATTCTTTGGATTTGATAATGCAGGAACATTGAGTGCAGCAGGAAGCTTTGCAGGCGGAGCATTATTTTCAACCATGATTAGCAAGATTAACAAAGGTTCTAGTAGTAAATCGGGAGGAAACAGTGGAAATAATCAACAAAAACCTGTAAGAAAAATTACACCGTCAAGAGCTACTTCATCTGATATATTGGTTGATGGAACTTTGGGGGGAGTTCAAACAGGAGGTACACCAACAGGAGGTACACCAACAGGAGGTGCACCAACAGGGAACACACCAACAAGAGACACACAAACAGGTAATGTAAACAGTAGAATAGCTAAAGCCGCAGCTCAAAGAAAAGCAAAAGCTATAAAACACAACATAACAGGCTCGGAAGGAACGGATACAATAGGAGATGACTTATTGGGTAAAGGTGCATCAAGTGTAGGCTCAGCAGGGGGAAATAATAATTCTACAAGCTTTATGAAGCGAATAGAAAATGCAGCAGGCTCTTACTTATATAGTCGCTCTAGAAGAGCAATTGAAGGAGCAAAGACTATCCCTAGATCTGCTGGAAGAATGGTAAGGAGAGCTGCATTTGGAACCATTCCTGCCGCTGCACTTGCACTTACAGGCGCAGCTGTAGGAGCAGCTTCAGGAGATGCTGGAGCAGCGATGAAGCTCGCAACTGCAGGAGCAGGAGCAGGATACTATGGCGCAAATAGATATGGAGACAGTTATGCAAGTGGAGTAGTGGAAGATTTAAAAGGAGCAGAGGCATCTTACTGGGGAAAAGATATGAGGGAAAAAGAAGCAGAAAGATTTGATGAAAAATGGAAAAATGATCCAAGAAATAGAGATGATTTAACAAAAGCCATAGGGGATAGAGCTCTTGTAGATGAAGCAATTAATGATGGAACTATACAGAAATTCCTAGATAATGGTCAATCAAATCCAGGAATGATAGGAAAAGGAATAAAAATTTATAAGAAGTATCAACAAAGAGGATATTCAAATTCATCTGCTATGGATATGGCCCTAGCATCATTAAATTTAAATAAAACGGTAAGTAATAGAGTACTAGACCCATATTCAAGGGAAAGAAAGGATCTTGAAGAAGGATTTAATTTAAGGCTTACAAAAGCTGGCCTAACAGGAGCACAAGCTAAAATAAGAATACAAGAAATTATAGATGACTTAAATGAAATAAATACATAAAAAATTTAATAGAAAATGGAGGTTATTAATATGCACAGATTATTAAGTTGGTATAATCAAAATAGATTGCAAGTTATAATTGTTGCGCTATTAATAGCCTTCATTTTCATTATTCTTAGAGTATTAAATGGCTTTGCTGAAAAAGAATTTGAACAAAAGAAAAGTGAAAGTAGCCTTAGAAATAATAGTATAAATGTTGAACAAAGTACTATTGCTTCTAGGGTTAATCAAAGTATACTTACAGGAGAAAAAATATCAGAACAAACTAGTAATTCAAACCAAAAAGTAATAAAACAATTTATTAAATATTGCAATGATGTAAAGGTTGAAGATGCATATGCAATGCTATCAGATGAGTGTAAAGAAGCATTATATCCAACATTGAGAGATTTTGTAACATATTATTATTTGAATATTTTTTATATTACAAGAATATATAGCCTAGAAAACTGGTTTCAAGATACACATAGTTACACGTATTATGTAAAGTATACAGAAGATGTACTGGCAACAGGAAATGTTAATTCAAAAGATAACAGAAGTGATTATATAACAGTAATATATGATGATTCAGGTGCTAAATTAAACATTGGAAATTATGTAGGAAGAAAAGCATTATCAAATAATATAACAAAAAACAATGTAACTCTTACAGTTAACTGGATTGATTATTATATAGACTACAATATAGTAAATGTTAGTGTATCTAACAACACTTTAAATAAGATATGCTTGGATTCAAAAGAAGATGTGGAATCAGCTTTTATCTATGATGAGAACAACATTAGATTTGAAGCTTTTTTGAATGAAATAGCAGATAACGATCTTGTAATAGAAAGTGGAAAAACGGTAACATTAAATATAAAATTTGGTAGAAGTTACAATCCAGAGAGAGGCATTAGAGGAGTTGCTTTTTGTGATGTTGTATTAAATTATGACAATTATACAAAAGGATTAGAAAAAAAATCAAGAATCACATTAAATACTTAGATGGAGGTACAAATATATGAATCAAGACGAAGAAAACTATACACAAAATGACCAAGAAGTAGAAAAAATGGCGAAGGAACTAGGAAGAGAAGTAAATAGAGTAGGCAAGAAAGTAGAATATGAGGTCAAAAATAGAACAAAAAAAACAAGGAAAAAAATAATAAATATGATACCTACTCCGCTTAAAATAGTACTTATAGCGATTGCTGCTTTTGGATTAATGATAGGAATTGCGTGGTTTGTTGATAAATTTGGAGAAAATAGCATAACAGATATTGCGGTTGATAGCATAATGGATAGCAATGCTGTTGATATAGTTGCAGCTCATGGGGATGAGGATTATTATTTTAAAATAGATAAAGATATTGTTTCTGAACTTAAAAAGAAATTAAATGAAACATATGAAGAGAGCGACAGTGATTTTTATACCGATCTTCAGATAAAAATTAATAATGATGAACTTGAAAATACTATTAAAAAGGTAGAATCAGAAACAAGGAATTATGTATATGATGAAAATGATGCAGAGTTTGATGATAAAACTCTAGAGAAATGGTTTGGTACAGAGGACAAAAATGTACAAAAAGCATACTTAGCAAAAATGCTTAGTGCAGAAATTGAAAGTACATATCCAAGACTAAGCGACTATGAAGGAGAAGAACCAGGTTTATTAGGAAATAAAAAGGATAAAGAATTAGGCAATAAGCTAGATTCTGATGGAAATTATGCTGTACAAGGATTGATAAAAATAAGAAGAACAATGATGCTATCTTCAGAAAGCTATAGTGGAAATGGTCAAAAAGTAAACAATCCTATTCAATTTGACATGCAAGGAGATGGTGGACCTGGAACAGATTTAATTGAAACTACACCTGTTGAAATAGGTGTAGATAATGCGATTGATTTAAAATATTTGCCATACGATGAGTTTACAAAGAAAAGAGAAGAAGATGAAAAAAATTATACAACAGAGTCATTAAAATATTTTTCATTTGATAAAAGCAGAGGAATTTTGTATTATTCAACATATTCATGGATGAAATCAAGTAGAAGTGGAGAATTTTATAAAGTCGAAGAAAATAAGGTAAAAATGAATAATATAAGAAAATTAGGAAATATGCCATTTAATTTCTTATTTACACTTTTACAAACATCAGAAAATCCTGAATATGTAATGTCAGTAATAGAGTTATTAGAAGATACTGAAATTGAAATAATGATACAAGATAATTATGCATTAGGTAGAAAAAATGATATATACAAACAAGCAGATGCACTTTATTCGAAAGAAATTTATTCAGAAGCAGAAGCAGATGTGATAAATGATCCGCCTTATGATATGAATTTTCAAGGGTACGTTTTCCCAGCAATAGATAATCCAGGACCAGAAGGAAAAAAGGAACCGGCATATTATGAAAGTGCTACAAATACAGCAACAGTATTTTTGAAAAAAGCACGTACGTGGTGCATGTCTGGTGAAGATGGAAAAGAATATTATGAACAAGAAGCACAAATGAGACAAAGAGCAACTTCTGATGCGAGAGAATACACACACGGGGAAAGTACTGATGGAACTGAAGAAGATTATACAAATGATTATTTAAGTGATCCTGACTATGTTAATTTCCACCGTCTTGATGATTTTGGTGGTACAAGAGAACAAGCAAAGGAAGCATTACGAAAGGGAGCCGAGTCAGCGACTATTTGGGATAGATATAGATCAGAAGAGACAATGATACACCCATCTAGCGTAGAAAATTACTTTGTAAACTGGGAAATTGTTGAAACAATTCCAAAAGCATTAAATATAGATAAATTCTTAGGGTTATGGAAAAACAAAGATGGAAAATACAAGAAGGGAGAAAAATTTGATAAAGATGGAAAGGAAGTTCCATATAAGTTACCAAATAATGATATGTCATATCCAGTGCAGGTAATGAGTTCATCTGAGGCAGAAGAAGATATAGATGTTGTACTAGAGTTATTGTCACGACACAGAGATACGCAATTCCATGAACAAATAATGATGCTTGCATGGAATACATATAAAGAAAAAACTGTATATGAAGTTAACGAAGAACAATTACTAAAAATGCTAAAAACTGAAATTTTAAAATTTGATAAAGGAACTGTAAAAGATTATATTAAGGCATGGGAGAGTGGCAGATTATATAAATATGAAAACGGAGATTCAGCAGAGATTCCATTAGATCTTATGACCAAAGATGGAAAATACTATATTGTTTATGAGGATGGAAGTCCAGGACATAATAATTTCTCATATGGAGTAATGACATATAGATCATTATCAAATGGACCAGAAAATCGTGATGACTTTGGACCAGGAGAATATAATAATGAATCAGAATGTGCTGATCATGGAATCGATGTTAGAAAACTTTATGAAGGAGCTTTAGTTGAGGTTGAAGCAGCTCAAGCTGTATTCGATGATGTTATAAAAAAACACGAAGATGCAGTAGAATCATATCTTGCAAGTTATGGAATTGAACTTGACGATTATCAATTTGACGCTTTAGTTTCTATACACTATCAATTTGGAAATTTAACAGGATTTGCAGACGGGTATGCAGCTTCATTAAAAGCGGATGGAGAACTTGACAAATTAGCTCTTGCACAGAATTTACCTGTATGGTTTAGCTCGGAAAATGCAGGCAATGATAGAAGATATGCAAACTGGTATCTATTTACTGAAGGAATATATTTAGATAGAGAAGGAAATGAGATGGATATTGGTGGACCAGGAAAATTGATTATGAAAAAATGTCAAGAACTAACAGCTATTTTATCAAAAAATGGATTCTGGTATCCTAAAAAGGACTGGAAAAAAGATGATTATTATATAGAAGGAATGACGTATAACGATATAGAAGGATATTATCCATGGCGGACGTAGTGTATATATAGATTGTGCTGCTTATGTTGCGATGGTTCTACATTATGCAGATGTGGTAGATGTAGATGAAATTAATGCTGTAACAGATTATAACGATGTTGCTGGTATTTCAGAGTTAATGACAAATGTAGGATGGAAACAATTAACATATAAAGAGGCTAGACCTGGAGATATTGGAATAGGTGATGGCCATGCATTTTTCATGTGTACTAAAGATACAATTTGGGATGAAGCAATTGGACAATATTATGTATTTAACCAAGTAAGCAGAGTAAGAGCTGAAGGACCATATAGATGGGGAGAAATGAAAAATGCAGTATATTTTAGATGTCCTTAACTATTTTGAAGGAGAAATGTAACTATGAAATGGATAAAGATTTTTGCAATTCCTATAATAATTATTATTGTTATAATAATAGCGTTACTTTTATACAGGAATATTGAAAAAAAGAAATATTATAGTAGGATGCCAAAGATTATAGAACAAACAGTAGATGGAACGAAAATTATGACAGAACCACTTGATACAAGTATGTATTATATTATCGCAGAAAGCTGCGATAATATAATGAAATATGCATGGGAAAGTAATACAAAAGCATTATTAAGTTTATTAAATCCCAAATATAAGACAAATAATAATATTACAGCAAATAATGTTTTAGAAATTACAAAACTTAATTCATCGAAGGTATATAAAACGTTAAAAATATATAGAGCAAGTGGAACACAGTATGCAGAATATTTTGTTCAAGGTATAACTGAAAATGGATATATATATTTCAATATAGATGAATATGTTCCAAAATCTACTTTTAACTTTTCACCAATTAGTGAAGAAGAATTTAATAAAAGTATAAATATGGAAATTCCTATATATAAAGAGATTATTGAACAAAATCAATATAATGAGCTTCCAGATTTAAGATATTCAGAGCTTAAAATTGCGGAAATACATTTCTTTGACTATATTGAAAATGCAATACTATTTCCACAAATTGCGTATAATTCTCTAGATAAAGATTTTAGAGAGAGACAATATGGAAGCTTACAGAACTACATAAATTCTATTTCAAATGATGAGCAAATAAAGAATATATATATATCAAATTTTATAAATACACAAGAGCTTACAGATTCTACAAAGAAAATAGGATTAAAAAAATATACTGAAAATGAGAAAGATGAATATATAGAGTATATATTTGAAGATACCTATGGAAATATTTATACATACAAGGTAACTTCAGTAATGCAATATACACTTACGATAAACGATTAAAATGCTAGTAATGGTGTGAGGTGAAAAATGAAAAAAATCAAATATATAATTGCGATAACAATTATAATAATAATAGGTTTAATAGTTGGATTATTAATTATCCTTAATAATAAAAGTGAAAATCCAAATGTAAGTAGTATGTCATACACGCCTAATATTCAGAAAGTTGTAATTGAGGTAAAAAGTAGAAACAAATATTATACAATAAAAAAACTAGTAAATAATTACTTTTATAGTTTAACACAGTTTAACAAAACTACAAATGATATTGTAGTTAGAAGACCAAAAGAACAATTTGGAACAGATGACTATAATGCAATACAGAGTATTTTACAAGAATATGTAAATAAGGATAATGAAGCTCTTATCAATAAAATATACAACTGTTTAGATAAGGATTTTATAAACAAAAACAACATTACTATGGATAATTTACAAGAAAAGCTTGGAACTTATAGTGATTTTACTCTTATAATTGATAAAATGTATACAGTTGATATTGATGCTGATTTTACAACATATTTTGTATATGGAAAAGTTATAGAAAAAAACAATTATAAAAGAACTGATTTTTCCATTATGATTACAATTGACGAAGCAAATAGAAAATATGAAATATATCCATATGGACATGACTATGAGGTTAAATTAGGAGAAGAATTAAAGATTAACAAAAAAGAAATAAATAATAGTAAGTATAATACTGTTTCTGCAGTCATAGTTGACGATGAAACATATTGTCAAGATTTATATGAAGATTACAGAAATAGATTATTATATGATGTTGATGGATTATATGAGATTCTTGATACAGAATATAGAAAAATGAAATTTGGAAATATTGAATCTTTTAGAAGCTATGTACAAAACAATAAAACAAAGTTAGTTAATGAAAACTTAAAAGGCTATAACATCGAAGAAGGAGAAGATTATACTCAATATATTTGTGTTAGTAAAGACGGAAATTATTATTTCTTCAATGAGACTGCACCAATGCAATATACACTTATTTTGGATAGCTATACAGTAGATATGAATAAGTTTACTAGTATATATGACTCAACGACAATCCAAGGAAAAGTAGTTTTAAACTTAAATAAAATTATGACAGCACTAAATACTAAAGATTATGAATATGTATATAATAGATTAGCAGATAGTTTCAAAAAAGCAAATTTTCCAACACAAAAATCCTTTGAAGACTATGCTAAAGTTACATTTTTTGATAAAAATGAATTTGAATATGTTAAATTTAATAATGAATCAGATATTTATTATACATATGAAATTAAAATAACAGATGAATCAAAGAAAGATAATAAGTCTATAAATAAAACTTTCATAATGCAAATTAATGAAGATAAAGATTTTGTAATATCTTTTAATAAATAATATTTAATTGTAATATGACAATTTTTGAAATAAGAGTAGGATTTCATTAAACCCTACGCAAATGAGCACTTATATGAAGCTCATATAATTTACAACATTTTTTGTAACAAATGTAACAAAAATGTAATGTAAATTTAATATTAGAATTTAAATAGTGGAAAAATATCTTCCGTAGAGTGATTTTGACAGCATTTAAAAAGTGCCAAAATTCTCTATTGACTTTAAATACAAAAAATGTCATATTATAGTTGATATAATATGGCATTTATTTTTGCTTTTATAGTTCTAAAAAAGGAGGATAAAAATCCTATGAGTAAAAAAACAACGTGGTTGTTTATAAGTATAATTCTTATATTATTGATTATATGTGGAATTATTGTATTTCTATTAATTTACAATAAAAAAAATAATGATATAGGAGAAAATATATATATTGAAACTCAAGAACCTATAAAAGAACTAACAGAAGTACAATCAAGAAGCTTATACTATAGAGTAAAAGGATGCATAAATAAATATTATACATATTGTAATTTATTATACTCTTCTGATGTTTCTGATATAGAAGAAACTACAAATATCGCAAAAGTCATATATAATATGTTAGATAAAGAATACATTTCATTTAAAAATATATCAGAAAGTAATATGCTTTTGCAATTGGAAAAAGTTAATGATTTTGTGTTATACATTGATTCAATGTATTTCATAGAAGATGAAAGCTTTAATGATTTGTGTATAGTTAATGGAACTTTAAGAGATAAAGAAACAAACAATTTAACAAAATTTAAAGTGGTGGTGAAATTAGATTATAAGAATAAAACGTTTAGTATTATACCAAATGATTATGCATCACAAAAATATTCTAACATTATGTTAGAGCAAAAAATAGATTTTGGAGAATCTAGAATAGAAAAAAATGACAATAATGCATATACAACTAGAAGTCTAAGCGAAGAAGATTATGTAGGCGATTTGTTTAATGATTTTAAAGAAAAATGTATGTATGATTTAAATACTTTATATGAAAGATTAGATGAAGAATATAAGAGCATTAGATTAAAAAGTACATCTGAACTTGAAGAATATTTAAAAAATAGGTACGCAAATATAAACAGTTTACAACTTTTAGGATATAGCATAGAAAGGTTTGATGGATATACGCAGTATACAATGGTAGATTCATCATTTAGTCAATTTATAATAAGAGAAATAGCTACTATGAAATATACAGTAATACTAGATACATATACAGTAGATTTACCAGATTTTAGGAATAATTATGATTATACAAATGAGCAGGGGAAGGTAGCTTTAAATTTAGAAAAAATACAAAATGCATTAAATAATCATGACTATAAATATGTATATGACAGGCTATCGGATGGTTTTAAAAATAATAATTTTAAAACATATGAAGCTTTTGAAGTATATGCAAAAGATAACTTCTATTATAAAAACAAATTTGAATATAAAAAATTTGACAAAGAAGGAGAAAGCTATTATACATATGAAATCAAGATAACTGATTTATTAGGAATAACGGATGAAGTTATAGATAAAACATTTGTGATGTTGCTTCGGAGATGACAGAGATTTTAAATTAGCATTTAATAGATAATTTGCAGAGTGTGAAAGGAGGTTATATCAATGAATCAATATAGAGAATATCGAGATCAAATGCAGGATGAGCAATATAATGATGAATATGATGATATAGATTTTTATATAAATAAAAATGGAGAAGATTCTGTATCAAATATAAAAACGTCATTTAGTCAATTATTAATTGGATTTTCTCAAAAGAAGAACAAAATTCTTATAATATTACTTACAATAATAATAATATTTGTGTTTCTTGGTATGTCGTATTATTCAAAAAGATTTGGTGAAGGAGAAACATCTGCATATGCATCAGGATATTTATTAGATAAAGAAGTAGAGATAAAAGAGAAAGAAAACAATGGATACTATTATACCTTAGGAAAGGATATAGTAGAAAGATATAAAAAAGCTTTAAATGAGGCATATGATAAAGGTGAACATGACAAAGAATGGTTAGATACTTTAAAATACAATGATACAGAAAATTACAATAAAAAAACAAGTACAGTAGAGGCAAGTACAGATAAAGTAGAATTTAATGATCAAATATTTGAAGAATGGTTTCAGACGGAAGATAGAAAATTATGGGAACCATATCTAGTAAAAATGTTTACGACAGAAATAGCAAGTGCTTATCCAAAGCTTGGAGACTATGAAGGAGAAGAAAAAACAGAAGACAGACAAGGAACAAAAAAAGATGAGAATGGAGACTATGTAGTACAGGGAAAAGCCGAAATACAAAGAACAAAAATAAGAATAAATGGGACAGAAGGAGAAACAATTAAACTTAAATATATACCAGAGAAGAAATTAGATGAATTAATAGAGGCAAATAATTTATCAGCATTAGATTATTTTTCATTAGATGAAACATCAGGATATTTATACTATGCATCATGGACAAAAGTAGAAAACATCTCAATGGGATTCAATTCAACAATATCAAGTGATGCAATAATTAATCAAGAGAAATATATACTGAGAAAAAGCTACATACAATATGAAAATTATATATCATCATTTATAATGCCATATAATTTTTTAGAGGCATTATTACAAACATCTGGAAATCCAGAATATGTAATGGCTGTTGCAAATCTTATACAGAATAATACAGAAATTATTTTAATGATACAAGATCAATTAAAAATAAATAAAGAAACAGAAATGATAGGTAAAACCATTGGAATGGAATATGAGAACACATCAAATGTGTTTATCAAGAAAGCAAAGACATGGTGTACAGATTATGAAGATGATGCACAAATAGATGTATCAAAAAATAATTCTAAATATACAAATAAAAATGGAAGAGAAGTTAATAAAGCAACAACAACATATAAATTTAAAATAAAATCAGCAAGTGATAAAAAAATAGTTTATGAGAAATTTCTAGGTTTATGGAAAAATAAAGCAGGAATATATAGTTATGGAGTGTTATATGATGCAACTGGAAAAGAAGTATCATATAAATTACCACCTGAATTTACTGAAAGTTCATACCCTGTAGATTATATTACAGGTTCTGAGTCACAAGAAAATATAAATGAGCTAACAGATTTATTGTCGAGATATAAGAACACACAAACACATGATAAGCTAATGAAATACTTTTGGAATATATATACAGAGAAAAATGTATATGATGTAGATATAAATAGTATACTAAAACAATCCAATACAGGTAAATTCAAAACAACAATAGGAGCATCAGTATCAAACTATTCACTTCCTCAGAAATTATGGATAGAAATGTTAAATGCAGGATTTAATCAAACATCAGCATCTACAATTGTTGCAGCAGCAATATATTTCGACCAGCTGGAATTCAAGAATAGCCCTGAAAATGTATTAGGAATAAGTGAAGAAGAATATGCTAAAAGAGTAGACAATGGAACTTATACGAATTTTATAGATGATGGAATATGCTTTGGAGTGGGAAAATGGACAACACCTAAAAGAAAAAAAGGATTATTAGACTATGCAAAAAGTAAAGGAAAAAGTATAAATGATGCAGATATACAAATTGCATATTTAATAGCTGAGTTAGACTTATCTGGAACAAGTGATGCATCAACATTTGCTACATATCAATTAGGTGCTTATGGTGATTCATGGAAACAGGCAGATACAATAGAAAAGGCAATTGATATATATTATAGAGCATGTATAAAAGATATTGAGAATATGATAATAGGAAAGAAGCAAACCGAAGGAAGTGAATCAACAGGTTGGTATATGCCAGGAGGGAACAATACTAATTATACTGTAGAACAAATAGTAAAAAGTACAAAAGATAAGATATCAGAAATGATTGAGAATGTAAATATACCAATTGAAACAGATAAACCAACAAGTACAATTTCTCAAGAAGATGTAGCACAAGTTGCAAAAAGCACAAAAGATAAGATAGCAGAAATGATTGAAAATGCAAATATTCCTACATCTACAACAACAGCAGATGCAGAACAAATAGTAAAAATCACAAAAGACAAGATAGCAGAAATGATTAAAAATGTAAATATACCGACTCAAACAGATAAACCAATAAGTACAATTTCTCAGGAAGATGCAGCACAAGTTGTAAAAAGCACAAAAGATAAGATAGCAGAAATAATTAAGAATGTAAATATTTCAGCATCTACAACAAGTACAGCGGATGCAGAACAAATAGTAAAAAGTACAAAAGATAAGATAGCAGAAATGATTGAGAATGTAAATATACCAATTCAAACAGATAAACCAACAAGTACAATTTCTCAGGAAGATGCAGCACAAGTTGTAAAAAGCACAAAAGATAAGATAGCAGAAATAATTAAGAATGTAAATATTCCAGCATCTACAACAACAGTGGATGCAGAACAAATAGTAAAAAATACAAAAGATAAGATAGCAGAAATGATAGAGAATGCAAATATACCGACTCAAACAGATAAACAAATAAGTACAATTTCTCAGGAAGATGCAGCACAAGTTGTAAAAAGCACAAAAGATAAGATAGCAGAAATGATTGAGAATGCAAATATTCCTACATCTACAACAACAGCAGATGCAGAACAAATAGTGAAAAGTATAAAAGATAAGATAGCAGAAATGATAGAAAATGCAAATATACCGACTCAAACAGATAAAACAGTAAGTACAATTTCTCAGGAAGATGCAGCAAAAGTTGTAAAAAGCACAAAAGATAAGATAGCAGAAATGATTGAGAATGCGAATATTCCAGCATCTACAACAAGTACAGTAGATGCAGAACAAATAGTAAAAAGTACAAAAGATAAGATAGCAGAAATGATTGAGAATGCAAATATACCAATTCAAACAAATAAACCAACAAGTACAATTTCTCAAGAAGATGCAGCAAAAGTTGTAAAAAGTACAAAAGATAAGATAGCAGAAATGATTGAGAATGCAAATATACCAACTCAAACAAATGAACCAACAAGAACAATTTCTCAGGAAGAGGCAGCACAAGTCGTAAAAAGCACAAAAGATAGGATAGCACAAATGGTTGAGAATATAAATATACCAACTCAAACAAATGAACCAACAAGTACAATTTCTCAAGAAGATGCTGCAAAAGTTGTAAAAAGTACAAAAGATCAGATAGCGAAAATAGTTGAGAATATAAATATACCAACTCAAACAAATGAACCAACAAGAACAATTTCTAAGGAAGAGGCAGCACAAGTTGTAAAAAGTACAAAAGATAGGATAGCAGAGATGATTGAGAATGCAAATATACCAACTCAAACAGATGAACCAACAAGTACAATTTCTCAGGAAGATGCATCAAAAATTGTAAAAAGTACAAAAGATAGGATAGCAGAGATGATTGAAAATGCAAATATACCAACTAATACAAGTAAAGGAAACACAACATCAAAATGGACAGATGCACAAAAAGAATATGCACATCAAGGCATGTATGATGATAAACCATATGATACACCAACACCAACGCCAACATCAACACAAACACAAAACTTAATTCAAGATGAACTATTAGATATTGCAAAAGGAGTACAAGAAAATTATACTGAAACAGTACAAGATTCTCCTGGTCAATATGACGACAGGGTATTGGAAACATATACTGATAGCAAACGGAACAGAATACGAACGTTTAAACTGGCATGATTTCAAAGCAGAAGATGAATCAATAGAACGTTCAACGGTAGCAATATTAATGGGTGCTGATGCATTGGTACCAACTACCGATACATCAATAGATTATTTTAGGGGAGATAATGACGTAGGTCTCTACGGTACAAAGAATGATGCTGCATATAGAGCTTTAGGACTATCATATTCTCAAACTCATATGTCAACAGAAGAGCAAATAGCGTATATAAATGATCCTAATAATAATGCGGTTTTATTAAAAGGAACTAAAAATGGTTATATGGGAGGGGCTGAACCTTTTGTTTTAGTTTGCCCAGGAGAAGATGGAAAAGCATATGTGCTTGATCCTTCTTCGGCTCATTTAGATAATGGTAAAGAAAGATATAATGGATTAAGAGATGCTAACTTTGAGAACTTTACTGAAGGAATAGGAAGTTATATATTAGAGAAAATGCCGAAAGATGAATGGATAGCTTATAGCAATTCGCAGCAATTTTTAGATGATTGTGCGTCACTAGGGATAGATCCAGCTAAAAGAAAAAGAGAGGTAGATTTATCTTACGGGATAGGAGCGACTACAAAAACAGAATCAAAATCAGCAGGAGAAGATTATCAAAAATCAATAACAGATAAAGTAGAAAAAGCAAAAAAATGGGCAGAAGATGCGGAAGATTTATATTTGAAAGGATTAATTTCCAAGGAGGAATATGAAAAAGCAAAAGGTGATTATGAAAAGGTAAAAGGAGAATCTAAAGTTGAAAAAGCGAAAAAATGGGCACAAGATGCTGAAGATTTATATATAAAAGGAAGAATTTCTAAGGATGAATTTGAAAAAGCAAAAGAAAATTACGAAAAGGCAAAGAATAAAATAGCTTACGAAGGTAGTGATAAAACCGGAAAATCAGCTGATCAAGAACCAGAAGTACCACAAAGAACATTTGCAGAACAGGTGGCAGATTATATTGGTGAAAGAGCACAAACACAAACGACTGATATGACTCATAAAGGAGAAACTGAAAGTATGATTGTTATTACTGATGATTCAGCAGCTTTACATATGGAAATTAGAGACTATATAGATGATATGCAAAAATCGGGAAAAACGGAAGTAGAGTATAAGGAAATAATAAATGACGATGGAAGTAAAGTTACTGTAATCACATTCAAGGAACCACCTCCACCACCTAAGGAAGAAAGTGGAGAAGGTGGAGAAGGCTCAGGATCGTCAAAATGGGATAATTTAACAGATGCACAAAAAGAATACGCACAACAAGGAATGTATGATGATAATCCAAATCCATAAAATTCATATAAACACCTCTATTATCATAAGATTAATAGAGGTGTTTTTATATGAGAAAAAGTATTGTAATAAACATATTAATATTTATACTATTATTACAATTTAATGCTAAAACCTATGCTGATGATGAATTAGATGAAATAAATATATCGGAACAAGAAATAGAAGAAATAAGAGAAACTGCAATAGATGTAACAAAAATACCAACTATAAATTCAAGATATTCTATTATATATGATAGAACATCTCGGAAAAGTTTTATATGGAAAACAGGAAAATGTAAAATGTAAAATGGCATCTACAACTAAAATAATGACAGCAATAATTGTTATGGAGAATATAAAAGATTTAAATGAAATAGTAAAAATATCTTCTAAATCTGCAGGAATAGGAGGATCAAGACTAGGACTCCATACAAATGATGAAATAACTGTTAAAGATTTGCTTTATGGTCTTCTTTTATGCTCTGGAAATGACGCTGCTGTTGCATTAGCTGAACACGTTGCAGGAGGAGTAGACGAATTTGCAAAATTAATGAATAACAAAGCAAAAGAATTAAACTTAAAGAATACACATTTTGTAACCCCACATGGACTTGATGACGATAAGCATTATACGACAGCTTATGAACTTGCACTTATCACTGATTATGCACTAAAAATAGAAGAAATAGGAAAAATTGTAAAGACAAAATCATATACAGTAAATATTAATGGAAGAGCTAAAAGCATAAATAACACAAATGAATTATTAGGTTACTTACAAGGTGTTTACGGAGTAAAAACAGGTTTTACAAATGGTGCTAATAGATGTCTAGTAACATCTGTAAAAAGAGGGGATATGGATTTAATCTGTGTTGTACTAGGAGCTGATACAAAGAAAGATAGAGGAGCAGATAGTATAAAACTAATAGAATATATTTTTTCAACTTTTCAAATGGTAGATATAGAATATATGATAAACGATAATTTTGGAAGTTTATGTGATATAACTAAATTTGAAATAGAAAAGGGTATAAATAATGAATTAAAAATTGACTTAGAAAAGAATAATATAACCTTATATCCAGTATATAAGGATGATATAAAAGATTTACGAATAGAAACAGAAATAAAAAAGGAGCTTAAAGCACCTGTATATAAAAATGATGTTATTCGGTAAGATAACAGTAAAAATAGAGGATAACATTATATATGAATTAGATATAATTGCAAAAAATAATATTAGAAAGAAGGAAATTAAAGATTATTATATGGATTTTATGAAAAATATGAGTAATTGGTGGAGGGCTGGTATAAAAAATAAAGTTTATGAATATATTTAAATAAAGGTTCGCCGAGCTCTATCGGAGATGGACGTTTTCTTCCTTCAAGTTTTCGGAAGAAAAGTACATCTCCTTCGCACGGCTAGTCTAGCAGCAAACATACACCTATTTAAGTTTATTACAAAATTTACTTGACAATTGGAATTATTTTTGGTATCATTATAAAGCATCAAAAAAATGATGATTTGCAGGTATAGTTTAGTGGTAAAACATAACCTTGCCAAGGTTAAGTTACGGGTCCGATTCCCGTTACCTGCTCCATTTTTTATATTCGGCGATATAGCCAAGTGGTAAGGCACGAGTCTGCAAAACTCTGATCCCCGGTTCGAATCCGGGTGTCGCCTCCAGCACAAAAACACCCTTTAGGGTGTTTTTTGCGTTGGAGCGAATAAAAATGGAGGATTCGAAAAGGAGGACCAGGAAAAGGTCCTGTGGACCTTTTCCCCGACGCGGCTCGCCGAATCCGGGTGTCGCCTCCAGCACAAAAACACCCTTTAGGGTGTTTTTTGCGTTGGAGCGAATAAAAATGGAGGATTCGAAAAGGAGGACCAGGAAAAGGTCCTGTGGACCTTTTCCCCGACGCGGCTCGCCGAATCCGGGTGTCGCCTCCATATGTGCGATACTTCGTATCGCAGTGAATAGTTAAGAATGAATGGTTAATAGTAAATAGTTATAAGAATGCTTAAAGAAGCAGATATGTATTATAAACTATTAATCGTTTACTTTTAACTATTCACTATTTTTTTTTTCAATTATCTTAATTCAAAGAAATCAAACAGTACTATTCACATCACCATACGCATTAAAGAATTTTACAAAATATTTACATAATCAGTTGATTTTATTACAAAAATGTAGTATAATTGTAATATAAATGTCATAAAAAAGTGAAAGTCTGCAAAATCCCCTTCCGTAGGGCAATTTTGAACGATTTTTTTGAGCCCAAAAAAAGGTTAATTTTTCTATTGACATTCTTGAAAAAAAATGTAAAATATATAGTAAGTAAAAGTATGTAAAGGTGGTAAAGTATGAAAACTAAAAAAATTATTGTAGCAAGTTTAATTTTTGTAGCTATTTTAATGATTTCTATTTTTACAAATAGTGTTAGAGCAGAAAGCTTGGGTAACTTAACTATTACAAAGGAAAGAACATTAGAAGATATAAAATATAAACATCAATTATATAGCAACAATACTTCTGAAACGAGAAATGTCTGGAAATTGGTTACATGTAATCCGGATGGAACAATAACAGACACAATCAATGATTTGTATTGTTTAAGAGCAGGATTAGGATTTACATCAAATAGCTCATCAAATAAAGTTGTTGAATACAATTTGAGTTATGATATGATGGAACAATATTCTAATTTAATAGATTATTTTAGGCCTTTGACATCTGAGACTACAATATTTAAATCAGAAAATAAAGATAAATTCAATGCAGTAATGTGGATACTAGATAATATGTTACTTGAAGATGCTTCTGACAATGAAGTAAATGAATTTTTAAAAACACGTGCAGGATATACAGATGAAACATTATCTAAATCAGAGGAAAAAGAAAATGTTTTATCAAAAGCTGATATAGAAGCGATACAACAACTAGTTATTTGGTATTTTACAAATAATGATGAAAATGCATATAATCAAGAAACATTACCAACTTTATTCATGTCAATTGATGGAGATACATTCTTTAGTACAGAAGGAGAATATAAAACATTTGGAGATATATATAATTTATTAGAAAGCTATGGAACACAAAGACAAGAGAGCGCAAATACTTTATATACTACTTTAATATCAAAAGCAAAAGAAGCTGTATCTAGCCTTGGAGAAAATGAAAATTACAAACCATCAAGAGAGATAACAGTATTTTTAGCAGGAACAAATGCAGCAACAGAGCAACCAGTTGTTAGAGTTAAAGAAGCTGGAATAAAAGATGTTGCACTTAGAAAATTCATTTCAGCTGTTAATGGAAAAAAACTAGAAGGTGAAAACTCAAGAGAACCAGTTGTTGATACAACTAAGTTAAATAAAACAATTTTAGATAGTAAAACTAATGAAAATGTTTTACAAACATCAGCTATATATAATCAACCTAAAGATGCCGTTAAAGTATCTATAGGTGATGTAGTTACATACACATTAAGAATATATAATGAAGGTGAAGTAGATTTATCTGTACAATCTGTAACAGATTATTTACCAAATTACTTAGTATATATGCCTTATGGCGAAGATACAGGAGATAGATGGCTTGCTGATGATACATTAGGTAGAGTTATGCTTTCAACAGAATATGCTGTTGTCACAGGAGCATCTGATAACTTATCTAATAAAGTTGGACAAAAATTGAAGGATGTATTAATACCAGCAGCAAAGTATAATAAAGAAACAGATGATTATACATTAAGCTATGTAGATATTGAAATATCTTGTCAAGTTATGATAACAACACCATCTGCAAACGTATTTGATAAAAATATTACAAATATAGCTCAAGTTACAAGTTTAGCAGATCAAAATGGTAGAAAAGTTGAAAAAGATAGAGACTCTGAAGCAAATGGCGGATTAACACTACCAGAAGATGACAAATTACCAGACTATACAGGTGGATCAAATGGAAAAAATGATCCATGTTATGATGGTACAAATGTAATAAAAACGGGTAACAAAGAATATTATCCAGGACAAGAGGATGATGACGATTTTGACAGAGTTATTATAGAAAAGCCAGCCTTGGATTTAGCACTAAGAAAGTTCATTTCAGCAGTTGGAGATAAAAAATATGATAGAGCACCAGCAGTTGATACTAGTCCACTAAAACAAGGAAAAGATACAGCAACATACATACATAGTAAACAACCTGTTCAAGTTGAAGTTGGAGATATAGTAACATATACTTTAAGAATTTATAACGAAGGGGATGTAGATGCGAGAGTTTCTATAGTTAAGGACCATATAGCAAAGAATTTAAAATATGTTAAATTCGGTAATGATACAGAAGGAAATTGGTGGACTGAAACAGTAGGAGAAAAATATAATACATTAATATCTACAGAAAATATCACAGTTGTTGGTGTTGGAGGAAATACTGATACAAGCTATATAGGAGGAAAGCTTGAAGAAGCAACAATCCCAGCTTATGACAAAACGAGTGATAAATTAAGCTACATTGATGTTGAAGTACATTGTCAAGTATTACCAGTAGAAACAACAACTAAAATAACAAATATAGCAGAAATTGCGGGTATGACTGATGAATATGGAAATCCAATAGATGATGATGGAAAAAATGATGGAGATCCAGATTCAGATCCAGATAATGTTAAAGTACCAGATGATTTACCTGGATATAAAGATGATGAAATAGACAAACCTTATGTGCCAGGACAAGAGGACGATGATGATTTTGAGAAAACAATAGTTATCGTACCAGAGCCAGACTTAGCATTAAGAAAGTTTATTTCAGCTGTTGATGGAGAAAAACTAACAGGTGGAAAATCAAGAGAGCCAGTTGTTGATACTTCTGCATTAGACAATCATTCAAAGACAACTGCAGAATATAAAGCATCAAAGAAGCCTGTTATAATAAGTAAAGGAAGCTTAGTTACATTTACAATCAGAGTGTATAATGAGGGTGAAGTAAATGCTTATACAAGCGAAATTACCGACTATTTACCAGAAGGTTTAGTTTATTTGCCAAACAATAAAACAAACAAAAAATATGGTTGGAGCTATGATGATAAAACAAGACAAATTACAACAACAATAACAGCTCAAGATAATACAGCCGGAGATAGTGTTTATGCTTCAAGAAATAATGGAAAGTTATTAACAAAATACGATGGAAATGGTAAATTAGATTATATTGATGTAGAAGTTGTATGCAAAGTTGATGATAATGCAATAGGAAATAGAGTTTTAACAAACCTTGCACAAATAACAGAAATTAAAAATGAAGATGGTAAAATAATTGACCAAGATAAAGAAAGAGATTCTAAACCAGATGGTAACTTTAATTTACCAGATGAGAAGAATAGACCAACATACAAAGATGATGAAACAAATAAACCTTATGTACCAGGACAAGAGGATGATGATGATTTCGATAAAGTGTTAGTAAAACCAAACTTCGACTTAAGTTTAAGAAAATTCATCACAAAAGTTGGAACAACAAATGTAAATAACAGATACCCAGAAGTTTCATATAAAGATGGAGAATTTGCATATAATCATACAAAGAATCCATTAAGTGTAGTAACGGGAGATACTGTAATATACACAATTAGAGTGTATAATGAAGGCGAAGCTGACGGATATGCAAATGAGATTACAGATGATGTTCCAGAGGGATTAGAATTCTTACCAGAGAATGAAATAAACGTACTATACAGATGGAAATTACTTGATGAAGAAGAAAAAGAGACAACTGACGTAACAAAAGCAAAATACATTGTAACTGACTATTTATCAGAAGAACAAGAAAAAGAGACGGACAGAAAAAATATTATAAAAGCTTTTGATAAAGAAGCTGGTGCTACAGAGGGAAATCCTGATTTTAAAGATGTACAAATTGCATTTAAAATAGTACATACAGCAAAAACAACAGAAGAAGCTACAAGAATTATAACAAATACTGCACAAATTTCTAAATCTTCAGATGATGATATAGATTCAAAACCAAATAGAGACGAAGTATATAATCATGAAGATAAAAATAAAAATGAAGATGATATAGACTTTGACAGAGTAAAAGTAAAATACTTTGATTTATCACTTTTGAAATGGGTTTCTAAGACTAAGGTTACATTAAATGGAAAAACAACAGAAACAGATACAGGACATACAGCAGAAACATCAAAAAATGAGGCCCCTGTTAAGATAGAAGTCAAAGAGTCACAAATTAAGAAAATTAATATCAAATATGTATATACAATAAGGGTTACAAATGATGGAGAAATTGAAGGATATGCAAAAGAAGTTACAGACTATATTCCAAATGGACTAAAATTTGAAGAAAAGGATAACCCAGATTGGTATATAATAAAAGATGGTGTGATTGGAACAAAGGCTCTTGAAGATAAACTACTTAAACCAGGAGAAAGTGCAGATGTTCAAGTTGTGCTAACATGGATAAATGGTAAAGATAACTTTGGAGAAAAGATAAACTTAGCTGAAATCAGTCAAGATTATAATAAAGAGGAAATTCCAGATATAGATTCTACTCCAAACAATCAAGTACCAAATGAAGACGATATTGATGATGCACCAGTTATCGTAACTATAAAGACAGGTGTAGAGCAAATTTATGTTGGATTAATATTAATAATATTTGTAACATTTGCTGGAGGAGTAGGACTAATTAAAAAATATGTATTAGAATAGAGTTTGAAATTTGTGTTTAAGAATTTAGAATGACTCTATGAAATGTCAAATAATAGAGGGCGAGCGGTGCTCGCCCTTGATTCATAAAAGAGAAGAACACCAAAGCATTTCTGCTAAGGTGCTCTAATGTTGCCTAGTGGATATGCTTGGCAACAATGGAGAGAATAGCTATGATAAGAATCACAGCAATTCCTGCTCCAAGCGGGAGAGTTAAAAACCAGTGAATTACCTTAAAAGGTGCTGTAATCGCAAAGTAAATAAAATCCATTGTGTTTTCCTCCGTTATTCAAAATTTAGGATATTGCCTGTGCATAATATAATTATAGCAAATTTTTTAGGCAATGTCAATTTTATGTAAAGGAGCTATTATATGATAATAGTAATAGGAGCAGGCCTTGCAGGATGCGAGGCAGCATATCAAATTGCAAAAAGAGGAATAAAAGTTAAACTTTATGAGATGAAACCCAAAAAGTTCTCACCAGCACATACGAATGCTGATTTAGCTGAGATTGTGTGTAGCAACTCTTTTAAATCTAATGCTATTACAAATGCTTGTGGACTTTTAAAAGAAGAATTAAGGAAACTTGACAGCTTACTTATAAAATGTGCAGATGAAACAGCAGTACCAGCGGGACAGGCATTAGCTGTAGATAGAGAAAAATTCTCAAAGCTTGTTACAGAAAAAATAAAATCGATGGAGAATATAGAATTAATAGAAGCAGAAATTGGAGACACTATACATCTAAAAGATTTGATAAAAGATAATATAGTAGTTATAGCAACAGGGCCGCTTACAAGCGATAGTTTATCAAAAGAGATTATGGAATTTACTGGTGAGGATAAACTTGCTTTTTATGATGCTGCAGCACCTATTATAGAAAAGGATAGTATAAACTTCGATATTGCTTTTTTTGGTAATCGCTATGATCAAGAAAGACCGAAGGATGAGGATATTGAGGTTTGGAAGAGTAAAAAGCATAACCAAGAAAAAAGTTACATAAATCTTCCGATGAATAAAGAGGAATATGATAGATTTTGCTTAGAACTTGTAAATGCAGAGATTGTAGAACTTCATAAGTTCGAAAAGAGAGAAATCTTTGAAGGCTGTATGCCAATAGAAATAATGGCAAAGAGAGGACTAGATACATTAAGATTTGGTCCATTAAAGCCAGTAGGGTTTACTGATCCAAGAACAGGATATAGACCATATGCTGTAGTACAATTAAGGCAAGATAATGAAGAAGGTTCATTATACAATATGGTTGGATTTCAAACAAATCTTAAATTTGGAGAGCAAAAAAGAGTTTTTAATATGATACCAGGACTTGAAGATGCAGATTTTGTAAAATATGGTGTAATGCATAGAAATACATATATTAATTCTCCTAAGCTACTTGATAATACATATAACATGAAAAATTGTGAAAATTTGTATTTTGCAGGACAAATTACTGGTGTTGAAGGATATGTAGAATCTATTTCCTCTGGAATGGTAGCAGGAATAAATGTAGCACTAAAAGTTAATGGAAAAGAAAAGCAAGTATTTGATAAAGAAACAATGATAGGATGTTTAGCAGATTACATTTCAACTGAAAATGAAAATTTTCAGCCAATGAATGCAAATTTTGGGATTCTTCCAGGTTTAGAAGAAAAGATAAGAGATAAAAAAGTGAGATATGAAGCTTTGGCAAAAAGAGCTTTAAATAAATTGGAGGCAGTACTATGGATATCTTGATAAAAAATTGTAATTTAATATCAATGGCGGAAAATAGAAAAAAGTATGAGCGTGATACAGATATACTTATTCAAAATAAAAAGATTGCAAAAATAGGAAAGAATATAGAAGTATCAAATGAAACAAAAATCATAGATGCAAAAGGAAGAATATGTATGCCAGGACTTATAAATACACATGCACATTTAAGCATGAGTATTTTTAGAGAAACACTTGATGGATATACATTGCAAGACTGGTTAACAAAGAAGATTTGGCCAATGGAAGATAAGTTAACAAGAGAAGACATATATTATGCTTCACTTTTATCATTTATAGAAATGGTAAGCACAGGATGTGTAATTGCAAATGATCAGTATTTCATGGCGGAAGAAACTATTAGAGCAGCAAATGATATTGGTGTGAGACTTCAAACAACAAGAACTGTAAATGATGTAGGAAATTTAGGAGAGCAGAGAATAAAAGAATTAGAAGATTTGATAAAAGAATATAATAATAGATATGAGAATATAACTTTAAATATAGGAATACATGGATTATATACTACAGGAACAGACACAGTAAAGAAGTGTATTGAACTTGCAAAAAAATTGGATTTATCAGTACATATGCATTTTTGCGAAAATGAGAAAGAAACTGAAGACATAAAACAAGCATATAATGTAGTAAGCACAGTAGATGTGCTTAATAAATACTTTACGGAAACTAACAGTATTTTAGCACATGTTGTTAAGGTTAGTGATGAGGAAATTGATGCGTTAAGTAAGATGAATATAAGTGTTGCACATTGCCCTGTAAGTAACTTAAGACTTGGCTGTGGAATTGCTCCAATTCAAAAAATGATAGATAAAGGAATAAATGTATCACTTGGTACAGATGGACAAGGAAGTGGTTCGAATCTAGATATGTTTGAAACAATGAAATTTGCAGCACTTCTTCAAAAAGGGAAATATGAAAATGCTAAAAATATGGAGGCGTATGAAGTCTTAAAAATGGCAACAATTAACGGAGCAAAAGCACTAAGGTTAGAAGATAAAATAGGAACAATCGAGGTAGGAAAAGACGCAGACATAATCATATTAGACTTGAACACTGAAACTTGTCAGCCAGAAGGAAATATATTTTCAAATATAGTATATAATGCAAAAGGCTCAAATGTTACAACTACAATCATAAATGGAAAGATTGTCATGGAGAATAGACAAATTTTGAGTATAAATAAGCAAGAAATCTTTGAAAAATGCACAAACATTATAAATAAAATAAGTACTAAGTAGCCAAACGCGGGCTGACTAGTGATTTTTATTGATTTGATACAAGATTTTTTGTCCAAAATTTGACAAATCTGGAAAAAGAGAGTATAATAGAAGTTACGTGATGAAAAAATAGAGGTGATTTATGAAAAAAAGTATAGTAATTTCCTTATTGACGGCGGCTTGTATAATTGGAACTGCAATACGCAGTTTTGCATCAACAGGAATTGTTACAACAGATACTTTGAGATTAAGAAAGGATGCATCAACAAATGCATCAATAATCGCACTTTTATCAATAAATGATAAAGTGGAAGTTTTAGAAGAAAAAAATGGATGGTATAAAGTTATCGCAGGAGATAAAGAAGGATATGTATCAGCAGACTATATAAATGTGCTAGAGGAAGTAAATACTCCTGAAGAGACAGAAGCCGAAGAGGAAGTAAATGACACAGAAGAAACAGAAAATAACGAAGAAATAGAAAATACAGAATCTGAAGAAAATACGGAAAATGAAGAAGAAAAAGTAATGGTAAAAGTATTACCAGCAGAAACAAAGATTTATATAACACCAGTTATAAATTCACTTGTAATAAATACCTTGGAAAATGAATCAAAAATTGAAATTTCAAGCGAAGTAAATGGTTGGTCTTATATAACATCAGAAAATATAAAAGGTTGGGTTAGAACAGAAATTATAGAAGAAAAAGATGCAGAAGAAGTAGAAGAAAATTCATCACAAAAAATAGGGTATATTTCTGGAGCATCAATAAATTTCAGAGAAGAAGCTAATACTTCTTCAAATATAATTTCAAAGCTAGCAAGAAATACTCAAGTTAGAATTTTAAAGACAGAAGATGGTTGGTCTAAAATAGAATATAATGGAACAAAAGGATATGTATCAAATCAATATATATCTGACAAAAAAGTATCAACTACATCAAGAAGTTCAGTAAACAGAACCGCAAAAGCTAAAACAACTACAGCAAATGAAAATGAAGGAACAGATACAGCAAGTCAAGGAAATGCAACAGGTTCTGAAATAGTAGCATATGCTAAAAAATATTTAGGATATAAATATGTTTACGGTGGAAGTACACCAAGTGGATTTGACTGTTCAGGATTTACATCATATGTATTTAAACACTTTGGATATTCACTTTCACGTACATCATCTGCACAAGCTTCAAATGGTAAAGCAATAAGTAAATCAGAACTTAAAGCAGGAGACATTATATGTTTTGCAAGAAGTAGTGGAAGTAAAACAGTAGGTCACGTTGGTATATACATTGGTGGAGGACAGTTTATACATGCTGCAAACTCTAGAAAAGGTGTAATTATATCAAATGTTGATGGTGCAGGATTCTATTATGTATGTGCTAGACGTATAATATAATTTCCAAAATAAACTTCGTATTACGTCGTTATAAGGAAAAAATGTACTACGCCGATAGAGCTCAGCGGAATTTAGGAGAAATTAATATGAAGAGACCGTTAGTATATATAACGGCTCGGATATATAATAGGTATAATATGGGGGCTATACTTAAAAACAAGTATAGTCTCTTTTTTTTGTTTGTCCGGGCTGTGTTTATTTTTTATATATTTTATAGATAGACGATTTAGTCTGTTCTATATAAAGTTTTTTAATCTAAGTGAATATAAATTTTATATCTTAAGTTTTATAATCTTTGCAGTTATCTCAAATTTGCAAATAAGAAGTCTAGAAAACAAATTCAATAATTTGTATCAAGGAATTGAAAATGTTAAAATTGTTGGAACGATAATCTCTGACAGAAAAGAAACATCTTACAAGGCAAGTTACACTGTTAAAGTTGAAAACATTAATTCAGATAAAAAGTTCAATGGAACAAATCTTATCGTATATACTTCAAAATCTCAAAAATTACAATATGGAGATAAAATTTTTTTAAGTGGGCAATATGAAAAAGCAAAGACAGCAAGAAATTATAAAGAATTTGATTATAGAGAATATTTAAAATCAAAAAATATATATGGGGTAGTTAATGCAGAAAATGTAAAACTAATTAAGAAAAACAACTTAAATTTTGCTTTAATTTGGATTAATAATTTAAGGTTAAAAATAAAAGTAAACTTACAAAATCTTTTAGGAGAAGAAGCAGGCCTTACAACTCGGAATTCTACTTCGGAGACACATCAAACATTACAGACGAAACTATACAAAATTTTAAAGATAGTAGTATATATCATATTTTAGCAGTATCTGGCACTCATGTGCGGTTTTGTTATTATAGGACTAACTACCTTACTTAATCTAATAAATGCCTCAAAACGAAAAATAAAGCTAATTACGGCCATATTTTTAATCTTTTTTATGGCACTTACTGGATTTACTCCATCAGTTGTAAGAGCATGTACTATGTCTATAGTTATTCTCTTATCTCGGAATTTTTTATCGAAAAAGTGATATATGGTCAAGTATTTGCTTTTCTTTTTTGATAATTTTAATATCAAATCCATATAACATAAGTAATAATGGGGTACTTTTATCTTTTGGTGGAACAATTCGGAATAATATTATTTCTTAATAAATTAGAATTAATTCAAAACAAAAACAATTCAAAGACAATTGAAATTTTAGATGAATCATGTAGCATCAAAAAGAAAATACTTTCATATATCAAAGACACGAGTCTCGTATGTATTTCTGCTCAAGTAATTATATTTCCAATAATTGCATATAACTATAAAACATTATCACTAACATTTGTTATTACAAATATTTTGACAAGCTATTTAATTGGTGTAATTATAATTTTTGGATTTATTTTAGTCTTAATTTCATTTCCTTTTTTAAATTTAGCAAAGCTTATTGGAAGTATTTATAAACTCATAATTGATTTGTTATTATTTATCACACAGTATACATCAAAGCTTCCTTTTTCTAAAATATATATCAAAGCTCCATACTTTTGGGAGATTGTTTTATACTATATTTTAATATTTTCATATTATTATTTATTTCAAAAATATCGGAAGGCAAGGATTGTTGCAGAAATTAAAGCAAATATTTTACAAATTAAAACCTCACTTTATAAAAGTTATTGCTATAATCTTGATTATTTCAATAGTATTTACATTCATAAATATAACTCCAAAAGAATTACAAATATATTTCATAGATGTTCGGACAAGGTGATTCATGCCTTATTGTAACACCATATAATACAAAAATTTTAATAGACCGGAGGGGGTAGTGAAACTTATAATGTCGGAGAACAGATTCTTTTACCGTATCTTCTAAACAGAAGAATTACAAAAATTGATTATATAATCTGTAGCCATTTTGACACAGACCATGTGCGGTGGAATAAAAACAGTAATTGAAAATTTAGAAGTGAAAAATATTGTAGTCTCTAGACAGAAAGAAGAGTATCAAAACTTTAAAGAAATAATGGGGTTTGTACATAGGAAAGGTGTAAATGTAATTGTTGTAAAAAGAGGGGATAAGCTGGTGTTTGATAAAAGTAGTTATGCGGATATACTTTATCCGACAGAGCCTCTACCACATGATGATATAAATAACAACTCAATAGTTGCAAAGTTTATATGTCAAAGTACAAGCATTTTATTTACGGGAGATATTGAAAAAGAAGCGGAGGAAAAGCTGATAAGTATATGCGATAAAGATGAATTAAAAGCAGATATTTTAAAAGTTCCACATCACGGGTCAAAAACATCAACGACAAATAAGTTCCTAGACGCTGTATCTCCAAAAATTACATTAATAGGGGTTCGGAGAGAATAACAAATTTGGTCATCCAAGTGAAAGTACAATAGATAATTTACAAAAAGCGAAAGTGCAAATTTACAGGACTGATCAAATGGGAGAGATAAATTTATTTATTAACAATAAAGGAGGAATAAGAAGAAGAAAATGTATAAATTAAAAACAATAAGAAAGCAACTATTGATAGTTGCAAAAACAAAGAAAGGATGATACAATATATGAGTAAACTAGAAAAAGAACTAGAAAGACTAAGATTATACATATGATTAAGCAAAAAGTTTGTTAAATAAATTAGGATTTATAGAGAATAATAAAGGTAAAATATCAGGATCAAGAGTTATATTTAAGAATTATAATTTAGATGAATATATTGAATTACATAAACCACATCCAAAGATAAAAGCATTAGTTTAATAAATGAATTAATAAAAAATGCTGTTGCAATGTATTTAAAAACGAATTAAATAATTAAAATTAATAGCGAGTGATTTATGACTCGCTATTAAAATACTCTATAATTCCGCAGTAAATTCCATAAGCAAGACGGTTTTGGTAGTCATCCTGCATCAGTAAATAGAGCTCTTTTTGATTTGATAAAAACCCACATTCTACAAGAGCAAGAGGAATTTCAACATGGTCAACAATATAGACATTGTTGATAGACTTGGGAAGTCTATCATTTTTTTTAGCGATAGTATTATTTAAAGAATTTTGAATTGATTCAGCAAGAAGTTTCCCTTTTTCAGATTTAATATTGTAAAAAGTTTGCCATCCATCGTATTGTGTTTGAGGAATCTTATTCATGTGTATGGAAATAAAAATATCAGCGTTACTTTCATTTCCAATTTTAACTCTATTTTTTATATCAGAAACCTTTTTTTGGCTTAATGTTTTTTTATCCAATTCATAAATTGAAGTATCATCAGATCTTGTAAGAATAACAGTTGTACCACTTTGCTCTAATAAATTTTGAAGCTTTAGTGCAATTTTTAAATTTAATTCTGCTTCATCTATACCGATTAGGTCCAACAGCACCGACCATCTTCTCCGACCGATGACCAGCATCTATTACTATAACCCTGCTATCTACTGGTAAAGCAGAAACCTGCTTAATATCAAAACTTCTTTGAGCAGTGTTATCAGTCGCAAGATAAAAAGAAAAAGACAAAAACAACGAGCATAAAATCATAGTTACCTGTTTTCTTCTAAGAATAAACATGAAATCACTCCATAAAAAAACATATACTAATAAAGTATATGCAGAGTATATTGAATTTATCAATGATAAAATTTAGAATAGCAAATGTAGAGAAAGAGTATTGTACATTCAAGCTTGAAAGCTTAATCATAATACTATGAGATTAAATAGTAGTTTGGAAAAGAATTGTGTTTTTGGCTAGGCCAAAACGCAATTCTTTTTCAAACTTAATCTTTTCTTCTATTAATTGCATACGCACTGCCAGGAGTGACTTTTGCTAGATGCTTGACCTGTGCACCAACTTCTCCAATTTCAAGAACATTGTGGAATCTGCCTTTAGAAACTTCTACAACACCAATAGAAATTGATACGAGAGGAAATTCTTCTATAATTCCCTTTCTATTTGGAACTTCAAGATATCCTCTTTCTTTATCTTCATCGGTAAAATAATCAACAATTTTTTTATCAAATTCGATAATAATATTTTGACACATTTCTTCATAGTTTTCATTAGTAACAAATGCTACAAAATCATCACCACCAATGTGACCTACAAAGTTATGTATGTTTTCATCAGAGTTAACATTTTTCAAAATAATTCTTGCAGTTTGTTTAATTATTTCATCTCCTCCTAAGAAACCATATGTATCATTGTATGCTTTAAAGTTATCTAAATCAAAATATAAAACGGCAAATTCTTGCTTTTTAAGAAGGCGTTTTCTAAGCTCAGATTGAATAGGAACATTTCCGGGAAGTTTAGTAAGAGGACTTATTCCTCTATTAATATATAAAAGCCTAATAATATTTTTAATCATAAGGCATACACATTCGTCATCTGCGGGCTTTTTAATATAATATTCTATTTCATTTTGCAAGATTTCCTTTTCATGCTCTATATCTTGATTTGAAGTAATAACCATTATAGGAGTGATGATATTATCTTCATTATTTCTTATAGTTTTTAAAATATTAGTAATATCAATATTTAATTTATCTTCATTAATAATAAAGAGAGTAGGAATGTCTAATAAATGGTCTTTTAATTTATTAGATAATATGTGCCTAAAGTAGTAATCCTTATTGTCTTTGAAATTATTTTTTAATGATTTTATTACATCTTCTTCATCTTCAACAACAAATATTTCATGTATCATTTCAAATGTTATTCCTTTCTTAGGTATTAATTTGTTTATATAGTTTAATAATTTTTTCCGTTATATGTTCTTCCAACACCTTCAACATCAATTGCAGTTATTTTAGCTAATATATTTTGTCCTTCTTCTATATCTATTGTATACTCATATTCTTTTAAACCACCAACATCTATTACTTTTTGATCAGCATTATTGATTGATTGGTATATTTTTGCTATTCCTTCTTGATCAGATACTTTAACAATTAGGATATTTCCTTGAAGATAAAGTTCTATTCTTGGTGGATGATTTCCTTTTACATCTTGACTTTTTGTTAATGTTTTGTTTTCTGAATTTACAGCTGTAATGTAAAGTGTATTTAGACCAGATGGTATTTCAGTTTGTTGTTCAATTATTGTTTTATCTTCTCCAGTTGGATATGCTATAATTTCTTCAGCGGAATTCCATTTATACTTTATATATGAAAGACCTTTTACATCTGTCGCTGTGATTTTTATATAAGTGTTATCTACAAGTGCAAATTCTATGGCAATTCCATCATATGCATATTCAAATGAAGTTTCATTAACTTTTCCATTCACATCTATAGCTGTTACATAAAGAGTATTAATCCCTTTTGGTATGCTAATATTATCTATTATGACTGATTTTTGTGAGTTTGCTTGTTTAATTATTTCATCTTGCCCAGCCCAATTGTATTTAACTTTTGAAATTCCTTTATTATGCGAAACTGTAATTATAGCATTGTTGCCTTCTTGTTCAAAAGAAATTTGAGGTATGATATTATCAACTTCTTGCATATTTATTTTATTATTTTGATATAAAGCATATGAACTTTTACCTATAAAAATTGCACCTAAAATAATTAATGAAATGCTAAAAAATCTAAGGATAGATTTAATTGAAACAGGATTATTTTGTTTATTACCAGTATATAATATTTGGTTCATTATACTTTACCTCCTACCTATTCAAAATAGATTATAACACAAGGTGAAAAATTTGTAAATAATAATTTTAAAGGAACTTTTATATTGCAAAAAATGTAAAAAAATAGTATAATATTATAGTAATGAATTATATTAAAAAAGGGGAACTCAAAATGAAAGAAAATTTTAAGGAATTAATTAGTAGAGAAGCATTGGACAAAAGACTTATAGAACTTGCAGAACAAATCGACAAAGATTACTTAGGAAAAGAACTAACAATAATCAGTGTAATGAGAGGAGCAGTATTTTTCACTGTAGAACTTACATTAAAAATGAAATCAAAGTTAAAATATGAGTTTATTACTGTTTCAAGCTATGAAGGAACAGATACAACAGGAGAAGTAACACTTCATACAGATTTAAGAGATTCTATTGAAGGAAAAGATGTGTTAATAGTAGAAGACATAATTGATACAGGACTAAGCATGGATTTTTTACTTAAATATTTAAGAACAAAAAATCCTAGAACTTTAAAAGTATGTGCACTAGCAAGTAAGCCAGAAAGAAGAGAAGTAGAAGTGCCAATAGATTATTTGGGCTTTGAGGTTCCAAATAAATTTTTAGTAGGTTATGGATTTGATATAGATAATTGTTATAGAAATCTTCCATATGTTGGCTACTTAGAAGGATAAATTTTGAAAATAAACATCGCACTGCGTTGTTGCTGCTCATTCAAAATCGCATCAACGTGCATGAGCACGCCTCAGCGATATTTGAATTCGCGCGCCTAGCATTGCTCGTTTCTTTTCAAAATTAAGAATAAGAGAGGAATAGAGTGAGTAATTTTGATATAGAAGAGGAGCTTAAGAAGCTTCCGGGAAAGCCACGGCGTTTATCTAATGAAGGATAAAGATGATAATATTATCTATGTTGGCAAAGCGATATCTCTAAAAAACAGAGTTAGACAGTATTTTAGAAAAAATAATAAAACAGCAAGAATAGAAAAAATGGTCTCATTAGTAGACCATTTTGAGTATATTGTGGTAGATAATGAAGCTGAGGCTTTAATATTAGAGTGTAATTTAATAAAGAAAAATAGGCCAAGATTTAATGTGCTTTTAAAGGATGACAAAACGTATCCATATATAAAGGTTGATTTGAATGAGGAATATCCTACTGTATATATTACAAGACGAGTTAAAAATGATGGGGCAAAGTACTTTGGACCTTATGCAAATCCAGGCAGTGCAAAAGAAATGGTTGACTTTATAAAGAAAAGATTTAAAATAAGACAATGTAAAAATTTTAAATCTAATAAAAGAGTATGTTTAAATTATCATATTGGCAGATGTTTAGGACCATGCGTTATGGATGTACAAAAAGACGAATACATGAAGCAAATTTACCAAATTATCATGTTACTTGAGCGGAAAGACAGATGTCATAAAAAAAGAAATTGAAAGACTTATGAACGAAGCGGCAGAAAAACAGAGATATGAGGAAGCGGCAGAGCTTAGAGATAAAATGATTGCAATAGAAAATATTTCTCAAAAGCAAAAGGTTACAAATTTTTCAAATAATGATATTGATGTCATAGGTATAGCTAAAAATGACCTATATGTTTGTGTAGAAGTATTTTTTGTACGTGGAAGTAGGATGATAGGAAGAGAGCATTACTTCTTAAATGAACTAAGAGATATGACAAATGCTGAAATAATTTCTGGATTCATAAAAGAGTATTATGTGGGAAATCAAAATATCCCAGGTAAAATTATGATAGAAGAAGAGATAGAAGATGAAGAAGTTTTGTCTAAGATTTTATCACAGAATGCTGGAAAGAAAGTAGAAATAAAATCTCCTAAAAGGGGAGAAAAACTAAGATTTGTAGAGATGGCTAAAAACAATGCGAGAGTAACACTTGAGAATAATACGGCTGATAAATATGAAATCTTAAGTGAGTTAAAAGAAATTTTGGACTTAGATAAATTTCCAAATAAGATTGAAACTTTTGATATATCAAATATTTCAGGAACAAATATAGTTGCAGGTATGAGCGTATTAAAAGATGGAAAGATAAATAAATCATTATCTAGAAGATTTAAGATAAAAACTGTATTTGGACAAGATGACCCAAGGTGTATGGAAGAGGTTATAGAAAGAAGATTAAGGCATTCTATTGATAGTGAAAATAGTGGATTTGGAAAATTGCCAGACCTTATATTTGTAGATGGTGGTATTACACAAATTCGAGCCGCAAAAGAGGCAACAAGGAAGTGTGGCATAGAAATTCCGATATACGGTATGGTAAAAAATGATAAACACAGAACAAGAGCTCTTATAGATGAAGAAAGAAGAGAAATACCACTTTCAGAAAATGCAATGAACCTTATAACAAGATTCCAAGATACAGTTCACGATACTGCAATATCATATCATAGAAAACTTAGAGACAAAGAAATGACAAAATCAAAGCTTGATGATATCTCTGGAATTGGGGTAAAGAAAAAAGAAGCACTTCTTAAGAAATTTGGTAGTGTAGAGAAGATAAAAAATGCAAGTTTAGATGAATTACAAGAAATTAAGGGAATTAATGATGAGTTAGCGAAGAAAATAAAAAAAGAATTGTAGCGGAGAACTGTGCTCTCTAATGCTTCGAAGGACTTGCTAAAATAAAAGTAGAAAAATATAGAAATAATTGGATGAAAAACTGTAATAAACAATTTGGAAGCGGAATATATATTATTCTGAGGAGGAATACAAATGAAAAAGTTTATTGCAGTTTTATTATTTTTGGGAGTAGGTTTCTGCATTGTGAATGCAGTGCTAGTATTTAATTTTTTTAGTATATTAGGAACATTATAAAGCATGAAAAAATGGACGTAAGAAAAGAGAGCGTCCTTATTAGGACACTCTCTGTGGCAAGCATTATCCTACGAAGTTGCCCATTCCAGAAACGTGCTTGGAAACACCAGACATGAGTTTCACATTGATGCTGTTGTTCATTCCAGAAACACTAAGGTCGCGAACATGGGTAGCATATTTAGAAACACTTTCGCATAAGCGGATGGTGTTACCCATTCCGGAGATAGAGAGACGTTTGTATACTACATAGTCTCCGGTATGCCCCATACCGCTGATAGACTGACGATCCAGAATATCAGCCTCCGGATTCGGATGCGTTTCCAGAGTATTGTCCTCATATAGTGTGTCACAGTACTCACACTTGAGAAATGCTTTGCCTTGATATTTGATGCGCTTGAAACTGCTTGCACCGCATTTTTCGCATGTGGTTGCCTTAATAATCTTTGCCATTTCTTATTCTCCTCCCTTTAGTCTAAAGGTGTTGTGTACATAAAACTGAGTTACCGAGGAAATCAACAATTCTATAATTTTATTATACCAAATTTTTGGCAAAAAATCAAATTTATGTCAATAATGGTGTTAAAGATAACTAGAAAAAGTATAATTTAACAAAATGTGTCAACAAACTACCCATGGAACTGTAGTTAAAACCAAATGAAATAATAGACAAAAATAAAAAAATAGGTTATAATATTAAAGGAATTAGTATGATACGTAGAGAGTAAAGGAGACAGTCTTATGGAGATTGCAAATAACTGGAAAGATTACGAAATAATAGATATGGCTGGTGGTGAAAAACTAGAAAGATGGAAAGATATAGTTTTAGTTAGACCTGACCCACAAATAATTTGGAAGAATAAATCAAAACCAGAGGCGTGGGAAAATGCGAATGCAAGATATAATAGAAGCAAGACTGGTGGAGGAAGTTGGGATTACAAAAAACCACTTCCAAAATCATGGCAGGTTAAGTACAAAAATCTTACATTTAATATTAAACCAATGGGATTTAAGCATACTGGACTTTTCCCTGAGCAAGCAGTTAATTGGGATTGGATGATGGATAAAATCAAAAATGCAAAAAGAGAAATAAAAGTACTAAATCTTTTTGCATATACAGGAGGAGCAACAGTTGCCTGTCTTTCTGCTGGAGCAAGCGTGGCACACGTTGATAGTTCAAAAGGAATGGTTGAATGGGCAAAGGAGAATGTTACAGCATCCGGACTAAGGGACAAGCCTGTTAGATTTTTGATAGATGATGTTGTGAAGTTTGTAAATAGAGAAATTAGAAGAGGTAATACTTATGATGCAATAATAATGGACCCACCTTCTTATGGAAGAGGAACAAATGGCGAGGTATGGCAATTTGAAGATAACATATATGATCTAGTAGAACTATGTGGAAAAGTTTTGTCAGACAATCCACTATTTTTCCTAATAAACTCATATACAACAGGAATTTCAAGCAAGGTGCTAGAAGATATTTTAAATCTTACTATCGCAAAAGAGCATAAAGGAAAAGTATATTCGGGAGAGATAGGACTTCCTATGAAGGACTCAAGACTTGTTTTACCATGTGGAATATATGGTAGATGGGAGAGTTAGATGCAAAAATTAAATGTAATATATGAAGATAATCACATAATAGTAGTTGAAAAAATGCCAAATATTCCATCACAAGGAGACAAGACAGAAGATGTAGATATGCTTACTATAATAAAAGACTATTTAAAAGAAAAACATCAAAAGCCAGGAAATGTGTATTTAGCATTAATACATAGATTAGATAGACCAGTAGGCGGAGTTATGGTATTTGCAAAAACATCAAAAGCTGCTGCAAGATTAAGCGAAGAAGTAAGAGAAAGAAGAATAAAAAAAGAATATTTAGTTGTTGCAGATGGTAAGTTTGAAAATTCAAAAGGTACACTTGAAGATTATCTCTTAAAAAATGAAAGAAAGAATATGAGCAAAGTTGTACCAGAAGGAACGAAAAATGCAAAACTTGCAAGGCTTGATTATGAAGTTTTAAGATATAATGAAGAAATAGATTTGTCAGTCGTAAGAGTTTTGCTTCATACAGGGAGACATCATCAGATACGTCTTCAATTAAGTAATATTGGACATAGTATATATGGAGATCAAAAGTATGGAACAAGAGGAAGAGGAAAGCAAATAGCTCTTTGGGCATTTAAGCTAAGCTTTGTTCATCCAGTAACAAAGGAAGAAATGTCTTTTAAAGTATTACCAGAGATAAATGGAACATGGAAAATTATAGAGGGATTGAAAATAAATTAAAAAACAGATAAGAACAAATCTTGCTTTAAGAGAATTTAATAGGAGTTTAAGAGTATATTTGCTTTATATAAATTCTTGAAGAAGCGTAAAGATTTGTTCTTGCCGATCTAAAGTTTTTTGAGCAAAGCGAGAAAAAGCTTTAGAGGTATTTATAGCTTTTTATTTAATATAAAAAGATGGCTCTATTAAGAGCCATCTTTTTTTGCTTAAATTAGTTGAAATTTACAGTAGGTACATTTGCTGCACTTTCATCTGCCTGAAAATATGGCAGGGGATAGTATCCTAATAAGCGAGCAGCAGTACCTGTTGGAAATTCCTGCACAGCCTTGTTATATATGCTTACTTTTTCATTATAAGTTTGCCTTGCAACAGCAATTCTGTTTTCTGTTCCGGCAAGCTCATCCATGAGGGCAATGAACTGCTCACTTGATTTAAGCTCAGGATAGTTTTCAGAAATTGCAATAAGCTTTCCAAGTGCTGAGTCTAATGCTATGCTTGCCTCACTGATACTTGAAACATTTCCACTTGAAAGACTCTTGATAAGAGTACTTCTAGCTTCTGCAATTTCGAAAAATATAGTTTCTTCATGCTTGACGTAGCCATTTACTGTTGCTACTAAGTTTGGTATTAGTTCAGCCCTTCGTTGGAGAACGGATTCAACTTGAGCCTCTTGCATTTTGACATCTTCTTTTAGGGACATAAATTTATTACCCATCTTCAAAAGAGAGGATAAAGTTATTGCTAATACAAGAAGTATGACAATAACAGTATTATATTGCTTTTTCATAGAAGAACCCTCCTAATGTAAAAATAAAAATTTCTAAAACTAATTTAAACATTTTGGAAAATCAATCAGAAACCACGAGATGCTCCACCGCCTCCAGAGTGTCCGCCGAAACCGCCAAAGCCACCTCCACTTGAATGATGATGGTAGCTGCTAGAAGAGCTATAACTTGAATAACTGCTACTTCTAGCTCTCCTTTGACGAGCTTCTTCCTCTTCTTGATCGCGCTTTGCTTCTTTAATAAGATGGTTTAATTTGTCAATTGTTGACTTATCAACATATTGACGAGCACGAGAATCTAGATTCTCGTAAGAACGCTTTGCAGTAATCAATTTACTTAAATCATTAGAATGACCTCGACTGATATAGCTAATGGTTCGAGAGATTGTAGACATTGCTGAGGCAGCTCGTTGCTTATCTTGTTTGATTTCTTCTTGTTGTTTATAATCGGCCTCCGCTTCTTGAATTAGTCTATCTAAGACATGCAAAACAGGCGAGTGGAAGTATTGACGAGCTTTACGGTCAAGATTGTCATAAATCTTACGAGCCTTCTGAAGGTCTGCAAGATTTTCGGCTGTTCCAGTACTGATTTCAGAAGTAATTGATCTAATAGATTGAAGCGCATCATTTGCGGATTTTTTCGCTTTTTCAGTTTCTCTTCTGATACGTTCTTCCTCTTGTTCTTTTTCATATTTCCTTTGAGCTTCTGAGGAAGTATCATAAAGCTGTTGAAGCTTTTGTATATTAGATGTAACAAAAGCTTTTTGCTCGGGAGTTAGAGATTTATATGCTGTTAATGCATAAGAGAAGTAAGAAAGATTACCTCTGGCTGGAGACATTTTGATAACATCAGAAATTTTAACATCAACTTCCTTAGCTTTTTTCATATTTTTTTGCTTTATTTCTTCATTAATCAAATCCTCTATTTCTTTGTCAAGAGTTGGGTGCAGAAGAAGTGCTCTTTTTTTCCAATCTTCATAATTAGAGATGCATAAAGAAGAAGCTTCGCTAGTTGTTCTTATTTCTTCTCTTAAATTATCAATTTGAGTATTAAGACGTTTGACTTCTACTTTGTGATATTGTTTGGAACTATTGAGTTCATTTGTTAACTTATCTTCATACTCCTGAAGACTATCGGCTTTTGCCTGTAATTTTTTGTGCTTTTCTATTAAGGCGTTGTATCCAGAAACTTCATTCCTCCAATCACGAGTAAGACTAGTATTTTCTTCTTCCAGCTTTTGAATTTTATTATTCTTCTTAATAACTAAGGTTATTAAAATACAAATGATTGCGACGAGGATAACAGGAATTAGTATAAAAATTATAGTTACTACCTTATCTTCTTTTGACTCGGTACTCTGCTTATCTGATGCTTCAAGGCTTCTTGAAATAGGAGTAGGTGGATTTGTTGTAGAAACTGATTGCTTTATAGGATTAAGCTGCTTTGCTATCTCTGAAATCAAGGCTTCCTGAAGATTAATCAAACCCTCATTGAATTTATTCTCTCTTAAAGAGGGAATAGCATATTTGTCGATAAAGCGCCCAGCTTTGGAGTCTGTGATATATGCCTCCATAGCTTTTCCAACTTCTACTCGAATTTTTCTATCTCCAGTAGAAAGTAGAATTAAGAGTCCCAAATCATCTTTTCCTATACCATACCGGTTATACATTTCGAAAGCATAGTTCTCTATGGTATTTCCACCAAGGGTTTCTACTGTTGTAACCACTACTTGAATACCGTCATACGTATCAGACAATGCAACAGCCTTATTCATAAGCTGGGATTTTTCATCATCTGAAAATACGCCTGCAAAGTCATTGACATAGAAGTCAGAGGTCGCAGAGGGAATACTTATCTGGGCAAAAGCAGCTGACGAAAGGGAGAGCGAGAATAACAATACGAAGAAGAATGCGACAAGAGTTCTGACTGATTTTTTCATTTTGAAATCCTCCTAAATTATTAATTTTTCAATGTGCGTATTTTGCCTTTTGAAACTGAGGACATTTTTCTTGCAATTTAAGCAAGAAAAATAAGTAAAAAAGTAATTACTTATGTAATCTATTATATTATATTTACATAAAAAAATCAAGCACTCTAAGGTTTTTAATTTTATTTTACAAAACTAATAAAATATTATACGAAACTAAAAATTTCACATTTTCATATATAAAAAAGCTCTTTTTATAAATTTTTTGAAATAAATTAATAAGAATATGTTAATATCTATATATATTTCCTTAAAGGATAGGTTCACCTATCAAATAATATAAAGTTACAAAAAATAGAAGTGCACTAATGAATGTACCTCTATTTTTTTATTAAAATTATTACAAAAATTTAGTAGAATTTTGTTTAATATTTTAACAAAATAGCCGTGAGAAGCGATGGACATGTGGTGAAGCTACTTTTCTTATACAACTGAACACAATTTTTTCATTTGGCTAATTTAATGAGTTAGGATATATTTCTAATTCCTGTATAAAAAATTCATCATTTTTAGTTGTATATAAATTCAAATTTTTGCTTTTCTTTAAAATTTTGTTAACTTCCCAAAGGCCAAGACCATGAGAGCTTTTATCGGAAGTTTTAGATGTGTACCCCTTTTCACGAATTCTGTTCACATCAACATTTTTATTGGTATATGTATTTTGTACTGATATTATATGCTTTTTTAACTTTCCTTTTTCATAGCAAGGACTAATATCAAAATAAATTTGTTTTATGTCACATTTTCTAGCCGCTTCTATGGCATTATCTAAAAGAATGCCAAGTATTCTAGTTATTGTATATGAGGAAGCCTGTATTTTATCTAACTTCACAGAAATATTAATATTAAAAGAAACTCCTTGTTCTTCTGCAGTAGAATATTTTACAGATATAAGGTTATAAAGTGCAGCATCAGTTATAAAGTTAGAATTTATGGCAGATAAATTATTAATATCACCAAATTCTTTCCTTATATTATTATAGTATTTTTTTAAACCGTCAATATCATTATTAATTATATATCCACCCATACATTGTATTATATTAGAAAAATCATGTTTAATTATACGTAAGTTTTCATTTAAGGTAAGTGCATTTTTGGTATGCAAATGAGCTTCTTTAAGATATTTTATAGTCCTATTTAGTTTAATATTTTCACGTATGTTAAATAAAAAAACAGTTAAATAAACAAAAAAGGATACAATACTCACAAAGACAATAGATGGTGTAGAATTTTTCATACAAAATGATATTAAATATAAATACATTAAGCATGTTGTAATCAAAAGCAAAACATTCAACCCTAGCATAAATTTGGGATTAGATATAACTTTACTAAATTTTGTGATTTTGATTAATGAGTTATTGTGAGTTCTATAAAAATGCAATTTAATATATTTCATAATAAAGATCATACCTTTCTATAAAATCATTTAATCCCAACAGCTTCGATAAGATTATCTTTATACTTTGGACCAATATAGCATTTTTCATTATCATCAAAAAATACAGTGCTGTCTCCAAGCTCTATACGACTGATATTATTGATATTTGCAATATATGATTTATGACATCTGACAAAGTTATCAGGAAGTTTTTCAAATAGTTTACTAAAAGAACTATAAGTTTTAAATGTGTTATTACAAGTTTTAAATATCGCTTTCATTCCATCCTTTCTAATGTAATAAATGTCATCTTCACTGATGAAAGTTTTGTTATTAAGAGGTATAAATGTGCTTGAAGATGAACTAATATCATCGAAAAGTCTTGTTAATGTTTTTTCTAATCTATCTAAGGTTAGTTTCTTTGGCAAATAATCAAAAGCTTTAACCTCAAATGCAAGAGGAGTATATTCTTTGTGACTTGTTATAAATATAATATAAATATTTTTATCAATTGCTCTAATTTTCTTTGCAATTTCTATCCCATTTGAATTAAGAAAAAGTACATGTACTTTATTCTTGTTAATGTATTTTAAGACATCTGAAACATTAGTAGATTTATATTCGATTTTTGCTAAAAAATTATTTTTCAAAATTAATTTATTTAATGCTTTTTCTAAACTATTTAAATAAGATAAACTACTGTCATATAGCACAAAATTTAGCATAGTTTCATCTCCTATATAAACATTATACATTTTGTTAAAAAATGCGATAGAAAATATATTAAATTAAAAATAAGTTAAAGTCAATAAAATAATGAGTTAAGAAATAGATAACCGGTGCTTTGAAGGAAAAAAATAAGACAAACGGTGATACTAGAAAAATACTAACATGATTTAATAATATTATAAAATGAAAAGAGGGACGCGTGAAAAAAGGGACGCGTACCAAAAACATGATTATAAATTTTTTTAAGTAGTATGCTTTTGGAAGGTGTATCCGAAAACAGGTGCATATATTTGTAGTTCAAATAATATAAATAATAATGGTGATTAATATATGAAAAAGATTATAAAGAAGATTTCAGGTCTAGCATTGGTCTTTGTGGTAATTTTTATTTGGGCATTTTATAGCTATCAAAATGAAAGCATAATGACAAGTTCTGATGTTTTAAGTAATCAAAAGATAGGTTGGGGAATAAAAAGAGCAGATAATCATGAACAACCAGATCTTGGCAGTGTAAATCTAGAACTAATAAAAAAGTATGATGGAATTGCTATAGGAAATAAAGAAAAAAAATATGTGTATCTTACATTTGATAATGGATATGAAGCGGGATATACTGGAAAGATACTTGACACATTAAAGGAAAATAAAGTACCTGCAACTTTTTTTATAACTGCACATTATTTAAATACAGCAAGTGATTTAGTAGAAAGAATGATAAAAGAAGGGCATATTGTGCGGAAACCACACAGTAAATCATAAGAGCATGCCAGATATTTCTAATGAAGAAATAAAAGAAGAAGTGATGAAGTTACATACAACTGTGTATGAAAAGTATAATTATGAAATGAAATATATAAGACCGCCAAAAGGAGAATATAGTGAAAGAACGTTAAGCTACACTAATTCATTGGGATATAAAACGGTAATGTGGAGCTTTGCGTATGATGATTGGGATGAAAAGAAACAAGGCAGAACAGAATATGGAAAAGAAAAGATTATTTCAAACATTCATCCAGGCTGTGTAATGTTACTTCATGCAACGTCTAAAGACAACGCAGAGATTCTAGGAAATGTGATTAAAGAGATAAAGAAGATGGGATATGAGTTTAGGAGCCTAGATCAGTTTGAAAAGTAAAATAATAAACAGGATAGCGGGGAAAGCTATCCTGTTAAAGTTTTATTGTAAAAACAATAGTAACAGAATTATATTTCAATAATTTAAATGTTGTGATATAATTATTGAAAATAAGGAGAATTAAAATGAATTGGATTATAACAGAATTACACAATATGCCATTAATACTATGTGGAATATTTTATAGTATTTTGTGCATTTTTAGTATAGTTACAGGATTAATTTATGCAAGTGGAAGAAGAAAATTGAATCCATTAGAATTATCAAATAAATTTATGGAAAAATTATCAGATGAGGAAAAATTAAAAAAATTCACGATAAAAATGGGATGGGTCACATTCATTGTTGGAATTGTGCAAGGATTAACAGCTTTGGCAATATTTAAAGGATATAATGTATTTTTAAATATATTTGCAATAGGATTTACAATTTTCTCAATATGCTCAGTGATATTCAAATTAAAAGGAAAAATTAATCTTTTCCCAATAATAAAATTAGTATTTTATATTATAATTTTAGTAATTTTATTACTCGCTGGAATAAACAATTATAGTGCAACAGATGAAGGTATTAAATATTTAAATAATTTTGAAGATGTTAAGGTTTCAAAAATAAAAGAAGGCTATTTTTTTGATGGACCAGGAAATGAAACTGCAATTATATTTTTTCCTGGAGCAAGAGTTCAATATACTGCGTATGCAAGATTAATGCATGAATTTGCAAAGAATGGTCAAGATTGTTTCTTATTATCAGCTCCGCTTAATTTAGCATTTTTTAGTACTTATAAAGCAGAAATAATAATGCAAAAATATGATTATGAAAAATGGTATATATCAGGTCACTCTTTAGGAGGAGCTATTGCTAATATTTGTGTAGCTGATAAACCAGAAAAGATAACGGGAGTAATAAGCCTTGCATCATATCCCTCTAAAAAATTACCTTCAAATATTGAATATTATGCATTTTATGGAAGTCGAGATAAAGTTTTAGATATAGAAAAATTTGAAAAATCAAAAAAGTATTTGCCAGATAACTATCAAATACAGATTATAAACGGAGGAAATCATTCTGGCTTTGCTAATTATGGAGAGCAAAAAGGTGACGGTAAAGCAATAATTACATCAGATGAGCAACAAGATTATGTGGTAAAGAATATATTGAAAAGGAATTAGAGCAGATTTTATCTGCTCTTTTTAGAATTCTGCTAACAATTTAAACTATTTAGTTATATACAATGCGAATTTTAATGTAAAAAATATAAAAACTATGCGAAGATTTATATATTTTTACTAAAAATATAGACTTTTGTACAAAAATGTGGTACAATAATACTGGATTTGAAAAAGGGAAAAAGGAGTAAATGTTAATGGAAGATTATAGCGCAAAATTGACTGGTGAACCTTTCTTATATAATGAAACAAAAATAATTGCTGAATACTTATTAAATGGAGTAACTCCTACTGAATTGAAAAGAAGAAATGTTGAAGAAAATTTAATCCATCATCAAAAAATAGGAAGTGTTAAAAGAGCAAATTCACCTATATTTAGAAGATTATCAATATTAAACGAAGAATTGCTAGATGATTTTGTACATTCAGATATTGAAAATAGTAAATATATTTTATTATATGCGATAATGAAAACAGATAAACTTGTAAGAGACTTTGTTGTAGAAGTTTATAAAGATAAACTATTTATGAGAAAAGAATACATAGAAAGATTTGATATTGATAATTGGTATGAAGAAAAATGTATTTTAAGTCAAACATTAAAAGAAAGAACTGAATTAACATCTGCTAAATTAAAACAAGTTATAATGAAAATATTACAAGATTCAGGATTAGTAGTTAAAGAAAAAGATAGATTTAAAATCATAAGGCCTTTACTAAAAGAAAAATTTATAAGGCAATTGGATGCTAATGGAGATATAGAATATGCTAAAGCGATAGGAGGACTTGTATGAGAAGTATTAACGATAGACTACAAGAAATGACTGAAAAAATTAATTCAGGAAATGTACTAGAATCAACAGGATTAGGCAATGAAATTAATTTTAGAGTATTTGACTATGATCCTGAAGATGAATATGTCGTAAGAGATTACTTATATAATTATTTATTGATTAGAAATAAAAACATTATTGTATTTGATATCTATGAGATTATAATTGAAATACTTAAAGAAAAAGGTTTTTTGGAAAAAACATTTGAATACGAAAAGAAAAAAGGTTCAAAATATGTAAATTCTATAATACAAAAAACTTTAGCGATAAGTTCGAATAGCGATTTAATAGTAAAGTATATCAGGGAGCATTTAGAAAAAGATAAGATTGTAATAATTACAGGATTAGGAAAATGTTATGGAATTGTTAGAGGACATACAATTCTAAATAATTTACAAAGCATTATAACTAATGAACCAGTTATAATGCTATATCCTGGAGAATATAATGGACAAAGTTTCAAACTTTTTAAGATATTAGATAATGATAATTATTATAGAGCTTTCCAATTAGTAAGTAGAAAGTAGGTAAAAATAAATGCATGATATGATAGAAAAAATAAACAATGTTTTAAGATATCAGATGAATTTTAAATGGATAAGTGGATCTCCATATTATGGAGAAAACAAGTATTATAAAAATTCATTTGTTGCTCATACCCAAAAGCATCCCATTGGAGAAAGATATAAATATAGATATGGAGTTAAATGGAATGAAATAATAGATTATGCAAACTATAAATCTACAGTTGACTCTTATTATAAAGTTAGTACTGATTTATCAAAAAAATTTAACTTAATTTCTAAAGAAAATTATGATATACAATATGTAAAAAAACATGAATCAGTAAATATAGTAAACTTAAATAACGGATTAATTGTTTGTTTAAAATATAATGAGTATACAAATTATTTTGATATAGCAACCTGTTTTTTTCCATCTAAATTATATAAACTGTTTTCGATAAAGGATAAAATTTTTTCTAAACAGGGTAAAATCGAAAAAGAATATGCAACAGATAAGTTAGGCTTTATACCATATCAAGAAATAGATAATAACACTGAGATTAATATAAAATCTTTTGAAGAAGCAATGGGAGAATTTTTCGGAGTTAATTCTATTGAATATCAAATATTATTTAATAATGCAAACGATAATATTGATGATATTATTAATAATATAGCAAGTAATATAACGGAATATTTAGAATTTATGGAAAGTATTATAAAAGATGAATTTGATAGAGAATATTATTTTGTATTTAATGATGGAATAGAATATATTGCTAAGTTGTCATTGTTATACAAGCTTAAAGATAATCGCTATAATACATTATACCAAAAGTTTTTAAATATAGATATTAATAATGTATATAAAGATACTTTAGATGAATGTAAAAAATATATTGATGAAAGTGGGAGAAAAAATGGAAACAATATTTAATGTAAATTCATTTACTATTAGTAAGTTAAACAAATTAAGAAAGTACATGGAAAAATATCAAATTGAAAAAATACATAATAATTTGAAAAATGAAGATGAAATTAAAATAGTTTATAATAAAGAAAGAATAAAATTAAATGAAAAAAATTATTTTAAAGTTAATCTAATACGAAATAGACATTATAGACAATTAGAAAATATAATAAAACTAAGTACTCATAGAGGACAACTTGAAATTAGAATTGCTAATGATTTAAAAAGTATTAATTTAGACAAAAATATCTTTAACAGCAATAAAGATATTTTAAAAATGTATTTAATAAATTATATTGGTTTGTATAATTTTGATAATATATTTGAATTATCAAAAGAGGAAATGCTTGAATTAAAAGATTATAAACATTTGAATAATACTTCTGACTATATTACTAGACTTATGGGGGCATATATTCCTGAAAAAGGAAAAGAAAAGGTATTGAGATATCTTGAATCAAAAGTTAAAGAAGATACATTATATGAAATGAAAGCTTGCAGAAATTTCATTTTAATTTGTCCTGAGATAATACAAGAATTTTGTGTAGAGTATTTCAAAAGTTTTAGCGAATGTAAAGTGAATGATATTTTTGAATTATATACAATTATATTTAATCTTGTGTTGGTACATGAGATAGGACATGCTGTATTTGAATATACATTTGATTTATTTGACGGGGATGATGAAAGAAGAGCAAATTACTTTGCATCACTTACATTTGATGGCACTTTTGATAAAATAATAAAAGTTAAAACAGATATTCAAAAGGGACTATATAAAAATCCTATATTAATAACTGCTGATGAAGAAATTAAAACGATAAAAGAAAAAATTTATAATATTTAGTAAAATAGGGGGAAATATAAAATGTCACATTTAAATGAAATATATGAGAAAGATATTGCAAGAGAGATTCAAGGAGTAATCAAAGTAGATGATGAGAATTATATCAAGCAAGAATTAGAAGAATATGTTGTAACTGATGAATTATTAAAACATTTTAATAGCTTTTTTGAAAGCTATAATGCTGGTATAAACGGAAATACTGAAAAAATGGGGGTATGGATTTCAGGTTTCTTTGGTAGTGGTAAATCACATTTCTTAAAAATAATATCATATTTATTAGAAAACAAAATTGTTGATGGAAAAGCAGCAGTTGATTATTTTGATGGAAAAATACAAGATGCAAAATTATTAGCTGATATTAAAAGAGCAGGAAATATATCAACTGATGTAATTTTATTTAATATTGACTCTAAAGCATCACTTGACTCTACTGATGGAAAAGACAAAATATTAGCAGTTTTTGAAAAAGTATTTAATGAGAAAATGGGATTATCTACCATACCACATGTTGCAGAACTAGAAAGATTTTTAATTAGAGAAGGTAAATATGAAGAATTTAAGAAATATTTTCAAGAAGAATGTGGCGATAATTGGGTAGATGCAAGAAATGACTTCTATTTTAGAAGAGATGAAATTGTAAATAGTTATTCAAAAGCATTGAACAAATCAAAAGAAGAGGCAGAAAATTGGTTTGACAAAGCAGAAGATAGATATGATTTATCAATAGAAAAATTTGCAGAAAGAGTAAGAGATTACATTAAATCAAAAGGAGACAATCATCATGTTGTATTCCTTGTTGATGAAATAGGACAATATATCGGAGAAGACAATAATTTAATGCTAAATTTACAAACAATAGTAGAAGATTTAGGAATCGAATGTGGTGGAAAAGCATGGGTTATTGTTACATCTCAACAAGCAATAGATGATGTTATAAAAGTTATAGGAAACAACTTTTCAAAAATACAAGGTAGATTTGATACGAAATTAAGCCTTTCATCTTCAGATATAGATGAGGTAATTAAAAAGAGAATATTAGCTAAGAAAAAAGAATACACTGAAAGTTTAGAACTGATTTATGATAAAGATGAGTCAATAATTAAAAACTTATTATTATTCAAAAATGCAGCATACCAAAAGTTATATATGGATAGAGTTGACTTTGCAGAAACATATCCATTTATTCCATATCAGTTTAGATTATTGCAAAATGTATTTACAGATATTAGAAAACATGGATATGCAGGAAAGCATTTATCAAGTGGAGAGCGTTCACTTATTGGTGCTTTTCAAGGCACTGCAAAGAGATATAGTGATTATGAAATAGGAACATTAATACCTTTTTATGCTTTCTATGATACTATTGAAGAATTTTTAGAACATCAAGTAAAAAATGTAATTGCTACAGCAGAAGATGCAGTAAAAGGAAATGAATTACAGGAGATTGATGTTAAGGTATTAAAAATGTTGTTTATGTTGAAAAATATAAAAGAGATACCTGCAAATGTAGAGAATTTATCATCTTTATATGTTTCAAATATAAATGATGACAAAATATCTATCAAGAAAGAAATAACTGATTCATTAAGAAGATTAGAAAATCAAACTTTAATCCAAAGAAATAATGATGAATATAAATTCTTAACTGACGAAGAACAAGAAATAAATAGAGAAATAAAACAAATAGTAATAGATCAAAATAGAATTACAGATTACTTAAATAAGATTATATATGGTTATATATATACTGATAACAAATTTACATATAAGAATAAGCCATTCCCACTAACAAAATATGTTGATAATGTGAAATGTTCTCAAGAATATGAGATTGGTATAAAAGTTGTTACTGCATCAGCAGGTCAGGATGATACAAACATAAAGATACAATCAGGAATGGAGAACAAATATGTATATGTAAAACTTGAACTTTCTACTTTAATAAATAGTGAAATAGAAAATTGCTTACAAGTAGCAGATTATAGAAGAGCAAAAAGTACATCATTACAAACAAGTCAAGTTGAAAGCATATTAAGAGCAAAACAAGCAGAAGTAGAGGCAGCAGAAGTTAGAATAAGAGAAAATATCAAAGAACAATTAAATGAGGCTGAAATTATAATTGCAGGAGATAGACAAAATATTACAACAAAAGATGCAAAAGCAAGAATTAATGAGGCTCTTGAAATATTAATAAATAATATTTATACAAAATTTGCTTATATTAAAAAGAATTATACTACTCAAGATATAAGAGAATTATGGAATGGTAATAAGCAAATGGCTATATCTAAAGAAGTAGAGTTCTTAAATCAAAAAGCATACGAGGCAATGCAAGAATATATTGAAGAAAAGAATGCATTTAGTCAAAATATAACAATAAGAACTTTATTGCAAGACTTTTCAATAGCTCCTTATGGCTTTTTAGATGATGACATTTTATATTTATTAGCAAGATTATTAAAAAATGAGGTAGTTGCTTTATATTATAGTGGAGAAATACAAAATATAACATCTGACGAAACATTAAATAAAATATTAAAAAGAGATTATTATGATAGAACTCTTATCAAGATGAGAAAGAAAATAGATGTAAAATATATTAATGATTTGAAATCAGTTGCTAGAAACTCATTTAATGAAATTAGTTTAAGCGACGATGAAGATGGAATGGTTAGAGATTTCAAAGAAAGATGTATAGGACATACTATTGAAAAATTAAGAGATATTTTAGGGAATTATAATAATATAAAAGCTTATCAATATCCGGGCAAACAAGTTATTGAGGATGCATTAAAACTATTTAATAGTATTGCAAATATAAGAGATACATCTGAACTATTTGAAGAAGTTTCAAATAGAAAAGATGAAATAGCTGAAATTACACCTAAAATAGATACAATTTCTGAATTTTTCAAAGGTAGTCAAAAGGAACAATTTGATAAAGTTAGAGATACAATTATTACTTATGAAAATAATAAGGACTATGTAGATAATACACAAGAATTAAAAGATGTTGTTGGAAAAATATTAGATATATTAAAGGCAGAAGAACCATATAGTAGTATTCACGAATTGCCTACTTTAAGATCTGAACTTATATCAATTCTTGTTGATATGTATGAAAAGAAATCTGCACCTATTATTGAGATGGCTAATAAAACAATAGAGTATATTGAAAATGAGTTAAATAGTGCAGGTATAAATCCTGATGATTTTGGTAAGGGGTACATAGATAATTGTAGAGGAATAATAGATTCTTTACAACGTTCAGATGAATTAAAAGATATATTTGCACAAGAAGCAAGACTTGGACAAATGAAAGAATCATTTATTATAGCTCTTGATAAAAAGAAATATGAAATGAGTAAACCTAAAGATGATAATACAAAATCAGATGAACCTGTTATTATCAAAACAAGAAAAATAGTAAGAACTGATATGCTTATGAATCGCTCTTATGAAATTAATTCTAAAGAAGATATTGATAAATATATTGAAGAATTAAGAAATAAATTAATGAAAGAACTAGAGGAGAATAACAACTTAACAATTAAATAGTGAAGGGAGCAAATATGGATAAGAATGTATTGAAAAAATTTGCAATAGAATCAAGACAAGAATTAATGGAAAAAGTTGCAAATAAAATAAATAGATATTTTATTGATGAAGAATTTAATGTCAATCAAAATGGAGAGGTATATGTTTTAGTTAATGATAAACATACTTTAAGACTTACCAAAAGTGAATATGAAAATAGACAACTTTTGGTTAAAAGAATAAAGGAAATAACTTTAGAGCAAGTTATAGAAGAGGCAGCATATACTTGGTTTAATAGAATTATTGCAATTAGATATATGGAAATACATGATTATCTTCCTCTAACTAAAGACAATCAATCATTAGGAGTAAGAGTATTATCTTCAAAAGATAATACTCCTGATCCTGAAATTATGAAAATATCTAATCTTATAAATCCTGATTTAGATATAGAATTTAATAAAGAATATTATGGAACAATTCAGGATAATAATAAAAGATTTGAATATATATTGTTATTGGTATGTAAAAAGTTAGGTAAAGTTATACCACAAGTATTTGATGGAATAACTGATTATATAGATATACTTATTCCTGATAATTTGTTAAATGATTCAGGGTATGTAACTAAACTGTTGAATGATTTATTAGAAAGTGATTTTGATGAAGTAGAAATAATAGGTTGGTTATACCAATTCTATAATACTGAAAATAATAATCTTGTTTATGATGGAAATATGTCTAAAAATAGAATTCCAAAAGAACTAGTACCAGCTGCTACTCAGATTTTTACACCTAATTGGGTAGTTAGATATATGATAGAAAATACTTTGATGTTAAAGTTACAAAGTGAATTTGGAAAAGTTGAAAGTACTTTTGAATATAGTTTAAACCTAAAATGTCAAAAACAAAATCAAAAAATTGAAAGTATTAGTTTTCTTGATCCATGTTGTGGAAGTGGTCACATATTAGTATATGCTTTTCAAGTATTTTATAAATATTATGAAAAATTAGGTTATAAAAAAGAGGAAATTCCAAGCATAATACTTAATAATAATATTTATGGATTAGAAATTGATGAAAGGGCGGCACAATTATCTATATTAGCATTATTACTAAAAGCAAGAGAATACGATAAAAAATTATTTTCAAAAGCTATAAATTTGAACATCTTTGATATTAAAGAAACCAACAATATTACTGATAATGAAATAAGCTTTCTTACAGATGAAGGAAAAAATGTGGCAGTTGAATTAGTAAATTGTTATTTAGATGCAAAAGAATATGGTTCGCTTATAAAAACATCACCCAAAGATTATAATACATTAAAAAATGAAATAATTAATACAAATAGTATTTTTATGATTGATTTAAAAAATAAGCTTATTCCTATAATACAACAAGATGAAGTATTAAATAAAAAATTTGATGTAATTGTAACTAATCCTCCTTACTTAAATTCGTCTAGGTTTAGCACAAAATTAAATGAATATATGAGCAAAAATTATGATATTTCTAAATCAGATTTATCAATGGCGATATTAGAAAAATCAATAAAAGATTTTTGCAATGAAGATGGTTTCATTTCCTTTGTTACAACAACTTCTTGGATGTATTTGAAAAATTTTGACAAGATAAGAAAATATCTATTAGATAATATATCAATAACATCTTTAGTTGATTTTGGAACTGAACTATTTGATGGAAAAGTAGGACATAATCCAATTGTTTCATGGACTATGCAAAAAAACACGGATTTTAATGATTTTATTGCGATTAAGCTTTCGGAATTTTGCTATTCTAGACGCAATGAAAAAAGAAAAGAATTTTTTAATGAAGAAAATAGATTTTTCATTAATCAAAAAGATATATTAAAAATATCAGGATATCCACTTGCATATTGGATAGATAATCAAATGATAGAAGATATAAAAATGGGCTTTTCAATAGAAAAAATAAGCGATTTTACAGGGGGACAACATAAAACAGCAGATAATGATAAATATCTTAGATTTTTTTGGGAAATTGATAATACGAAATTTGGAGAAGGAAAAAAGTGGATTTATTATGCAAAAGGTGGCGAGTACAGAAAATATTATGGAAATTTAGAATATGTAGTTGATTGGTCACCAGAAGCACTATATTTCTATAAAAATAATAATACTTCGAATTTAATAGATGAACATTATTGGTATAAAGAGGGAATTACATTTACAAAAATTACAAGTAAGGGCTCAAGTTTTAGATATTTACCACCAATAGGAGTTTTCGATATGGGAGGACCATCACTAATAGAGGTTAAGGACTTGTACTATTGTCTTGGACTGCTAAATAGTAAAATTGCTGATGATTTTTTTAGGATGATAAATCCAACTATAAATTTACAAAATAAAGATGTAAAGGCATTTCCTATACTTATGCCATTAGAAGAAAGTGAAAAGTTAGAGATTGAGACTATAGTGAAAAAATGTATAGATATATCCAAAGAAGATTGGGATTCATTTGAAAATAGTTGGGATTTTAAACTACACCCACTAATTAAGAATATAAAAAATGGTGTAAATGAAAAAGGTAATAATAAAATAAAAGATTGTTATGAAATATGGAGCAATCAATGTAATGCAAGCTTTGAGCAAATGAAACATTATGAAAGAATACTGAATGAAAAATTTATAAGAATTTATAAATTAACTCATATTTCAAATGAGATAGATGATAAAGATATAACAATAAGAAAAGCTGAAAGAAATAGAGAAATAAAATCACTAATCAGTTATGCAGTAGGATGTATGTTTGGGCGATATTCACTAGATGAAGAAGGTTTAATGTATGCAGGAGGGGAATTCAATAAAGAAAAATATAAAACATTTGAAATTGATATAGATAATATTATTCCTTTAACAGAAGAAAACTATTTTGGAGACGATATTGTTTCTAGATTTAAAAAATTTATAGAAGTAGTCTATGGAAAAGAAACATTATATGAAAATCTTGATTTTATTGCTGAAACATTAGGTAAAAGAAATGGAGAAAATAGTGAAGAAACAATTAGAAGATATTTCATAAATGACTTCTATAATGACCATGTAAAAACGTACCAAAAAAGACCAATATATTGGCTATTTGATAGTGGTAAGAAAAATGGATTTAAGTGCTTAATTTATATGCACAGGTATAATGAAGGACTTGTTTCTAAAATTAGATTAGACTATTTACATAGAATGCAAAATACTTATGAGAAAGAGTTAAAGGAAATATCAGATAAATTAAATGATGATATAGATTTAACAAGTAAGAGAGAATTATCTAAAAGACAGGCAGATATTAGTGCAAAATTACAAGAAACAAATGAATATGATGAAAAGATTGCACATATCGCAGATCAAAAAATTAAAATTGATTTGGATGATGGGGTTGTCGTTAACTATGCAAAATTTAGTGTAAAAAATCCAAAGACAGGAAAAGACGAAAGTATATTAGCAAAAATAAAGTAAGGAATGATTAATATGGATGAAAATAAAGAAAATGATAACACAAAAGAAAACTATATTACTTTAATCGATATAGCAAAAACAGAATATGATAATTTTTTTAAACGAAGTCAAACGTTAGATACAAAGGTTGAAATAATAATGGCAGTAATTATTGCTATTTCTACATATTCCTTAAATATTGATGAACTAAAAGATATATTGCAAAATATGAATATAATTAATTATACAAGATTGCTATTATATATGGGATTATTTGGATGTTTTATTGCAATTTTAATATTAACAGCATGTATCCTTATATCAAAAAAAACGGCTTTTCTTCCATTATTACTTTTTGAAGATAATACTTTAAAAGATACTAAGCCTAATGAATTAAAAAAGGTTGTTTTACTAACTTCATATAAGAAAACATTAGAAAAAAATGATATTATATTAAAAAAGAAAAATAATAAATTTAATGCTATTTGTATTCTGAGTATTATAGAAATTGCAATAATAGTTATTTTAAAAATAACAAAAATTTTTATTTAATATAGAAAGTAGGTAAAATAATGAGAAATGAAGAAAATAACAATAAAGACAAACAAGATGATTTAGTTTCAAAAGCAGAGCCAAGAATAGAAAAATATTCTGGAAAAGAAGATTCGAATAAAGAGACTAGAAAAAAATAGGAGGCTATCATGTTTGAAGAAGTAAAAAAATTATTAATCTCATGGTTAACGTCTGACTTTACTGCGACAAATGAAAGAAGTAGAAATAGAAAAATAATCTTTTGGTATGATGCTAAAAAAGATTATGAAGAATTGCTTGATGAATTAGAATTTGAAGATACTGAAATAATTAAATATGACAATAATAGCTTATGGATTAGGTATCATATAGAAAAAGAAGAATTAAATAAGAATATAGTTATCTATCTTCCTTTTGATAGGCAAAAGGGAATAAGTAATGATTTATTAGATTTAGAAACTGCTAATTCAGACTTATTATTCAATCCTGATTCTACGACTATGAGATTAAAAAATCTTGGATTAAGTGATGATTGTAGAGCTGTCATTAAGAAGTATGATAGATTCTTTAATAATAAAACAAGAGAAAGCGAATTTAGAGAATTTGATATAGAAAAAGATAACGATAATATTGATTATATTGTGACTAGCATACTTTTAGGAATTAAATCTATAAATATTGATGATATTATAAAAAATATTATTCGAGTTTATTATGATGATAAAAAGAAATATGAGGCTTTATTTAAGTTTGGAAATGAAGAATTTATATTGAATTTAATAAATAGCTACTTTGGTAGTAAAATTACTTCTTCAGAAGATATGGAGTATGTATTCAAATCGCTAGTATTTACATATTTTGCTGCAAGTATCTCTAATATAAATAAATTAAATAGATATGGAAAATATTTATTATCTACTAGAGTAACAAATTGCCAAGTATTCGTAAATAGCTTAATGAGAGATAAAACTACAAAGAAATATTTTGAATTGATTTCAAATGATGTAGCAAAAGAATTTGGAATTGAAGAGCTAATAAGTACAATAGAACTTGAAGATTATAAAAATGCTGATGCTTTTAGTGTAATTGATAAAAACATAATTTTACATCTAATAGACCAATTATTTAATAGTATAAATGAATTTGATAAATACAACGAATTGATTACATTAAGAGAAAGCAAATATTGGTATGAAAAATATAATAATGAGTATAACTTCTTAAAAGTTGTATGCCAATATTTTGAAGTAGTAAATAGAGTTCAAAACTTAATTAAAACATTAGAGATAGAGAAATTTGTCGAATTATATGCAAATGAATTATATCTTGTAGATACATTATATAGGAAAATGTATTATTACTTTGACAACATAAGTGATAAAGACAATTTTATGAACTTAAAGAATAAGCTAGAGAATAACTATATAAATACATATATGCTTGAATTATCACTAAAATGGAGTGATACGATAGAAAACTTAAATAGATATGACTCTAATAAATTAGTAATGCAAAACAAGTTCTTTGATAAGTACATAAAATCACAAGCTGAAAGTTCAAGAAATGGAAGAACAATTGTTATTATATCAGATGCTTTTAGATATGAATGTGCTAAAGAATTAAATGAAAAATTAAAAGTGTTTGGTACAAAGTCAGAAATAAATTATATGTTAGGATTAGTTCCTTCATATACACAATTGGGAATGGCATCATTATTGCCTAACAAACAATTATCAAGAGATCCAAATTATAAAGATAAAGGTAGCGATAGTATATTTGTTGATGATATGAGTTCTGTTGGTACTGAAAATAGAGAAAAAATACTAACAAAAGTTGTTCCAGAAGGACTAGCTATTCAATATGATGATCTAGTATCAAAGACAAAGTCTGAATGGAAAAAAGAATTTTCAGGAAAGAAAGTTGTATATATATATCATGATGTTGTAGATAATGCAGGAGAACATGATGAAAATAATGTATTTGAGGCTTGCGAAAAAGCAATAAAACAACTAGAAGGATTAGTAAGAGATTTGCATACTACTTTTAGTGGAGTAAATTGTTATATTACAGCAGATCATGGATTTTTCTATAAAAGAGGAAAAGTGGAAGAACATCAAAAAACTACAAAAGATGCAAATGCTACTAAACAAAAAATAAGATATTCTTATACTGATAAAAAATCAGAAGAAGAAGGAGTTATTTCAATAAATCTTGATTATATTTTTGGAGAAAATAGTGGATATGTAAATATTCCTAAAGGACATAATGTATTTTCAAGACAAGGTGGTGGAATAAACTATATACATGGAGGTATTTTACCACAAGAAATAATTATTCCTGTAATAGATTTCAAATCTACAAGAACATCTGAAGAAACTAAAAAGGTTGGAATTACGTATAGTGGACTATCAACAAAAATTACAAATGCAATTACTTATCTTGAGTTCTTACAAGATAATAAAGTAGATGAAAATAATCTTGAATGTAGATATTTACTACATTTTGAAGATGAGAATGGTAATAGAGTTTCTGATGAATGTACTATTGTTGCAAACTATACAAATACAGAAGTTAAAGATAGGTTCTTCAAAGAAAAATTTGTATTCAAAAATATAGATTATGATAAAGATAAGAATTACTATTTAGTAATAAGTGATGAAGAAACAGGAATAGAAAGACAGAGAATTAAATTTATTATAGACATTGCTATTATAAATAACTTTGGATTTTAAGGAGTGTACCTATAATGGAAGAATTAAATGAAAAATTAAATAAATATTTTGCAGGTAAAGTAGTAAGAAAAGATCTTACAAAGAAAATTAAAGAGGGTGCAAATGTCCCTGTATATGTTCTCGAATATCTTTTAGGTATGTATTGTGCGACTAATGATGAACAAGCAATTAATGATGGAGTAAGTACCGTAAAAAGAATATTAGCAGATAATTTTGTTAGACCTGATGAGGCTGAAAAAATAAAATCTAAAATTAAGGAACAAGGAATATATACAATAATTGATAAAGTAACTGTCAGGTTAAATGAAAGACAAGATATTTATCAAGCTGAATTTTCAAATTTAGGAATAAAAGATGCATACATTTCTAAAGATATAGTAAAGAAATATGAAAAATTACTTGTTGGTGGTATATGGTGTATTGTAAAGGTAAGTTATACTTTTGATGATGTTGAAAAGCATAAAATACCATTTACTGCATCAAGTTTAGATCCTATTCAATTACCCAATATGGATTTAACAGGATTATTTGAAGGTAGAAAAAACTTTACTAAAGAAGAATGGATGGATGTTTTAATTCGCTCTATGGGAATTGAACCATCACAACTTACAGACATTCAAAAATGGCACTTTATAGAAAGAGCAGTACCTTTAGTTGAAAATAATTACAATTTATGTGAATTAGGTCCTAGAGGGACAGGTAAATCACATATATATAAAGAAATATCTCCAAATAGTATATTGGTATCAGGTGGACAAACTACTGTTGCAAATCTATTTTACAATATGAGCCAAAAGAAAATTGGTTTAGTTGGAATGTGGGATTGTGTTGCATTTGATGAGGTAGCAGGAATAACATTCAAAGATAAAGATGGTATTCAAATAATGAAAGATTATATGGCATCAGGCTCTTTTGCAAGAGGAAAAGAAGAAAAGAATGCTAATGCATCTATGGTATTTGTAGGAAATGTTAATCAAAGTGTTGAAGTATTATTAAAAACATCTCATTTATTTGAACCATTCCCAAAAGAAATGGCAAACGATTCAGCTTTCTTTGATAGAATGCATTTCTACTTACCGGGTTGGGAAATACCAAAAATGAGACCAGAATTAATAACAGATGAATATGGATTTATTACTGATTATCTTTCTGAATATTTTAGAGAAATGAGAAAAAGAACTTTCTCTGACTCTTTAGATAAATATTTCAAACTAGGTAATAACTTAAATCAAAGAGATGTTATTGCAGTGAGAAAGACAGTATCAGGATTGGTAAAATTACTATATCCAAATGGAGAATATAGTAAAGAAGAATTAGAAGAAATACTAGCTTATGCTTTAGTAGGAAGAAGAAGAGTAAAAGAACAATTAAAGAAAATTGGTGGAATGGAATTTTATGATGTTCATTTTTCATACATAGATTTAGAAACTATGGACGAAAAGTTTATTTCAGTACCTGAAAGTGGAGGAGGTAAACTTATTCCTGAAGGAATGTTAAAAGCAGGACATACATATTTTATAGGTCGTGGAAATTCAGGAATGATAGGAGTATATAAAATAGAGATAGAATCTCCTAATGGACATGGTAAGTTCCAAGTATCAGGAATAGGTACGGATAGAGAAACAAAAGAGGCATTAAATACTGCATTTAATTATTTCAAAGCAAATAGAAAAAATATAAGTGCAAGTATTCAAGTTGATGATGTTGATTATTTATTACACATTGAAGACCTACAAGGAGTTGGAGCTTCAAAAGATGTGTCTTTAGCAGCATTTGTTGCAATGTGTAGTAGTAGCTTAAAGAAACCAATGCAAGGCAGTTTAGTAATATTAGGTAGTATGAGTATAGGTGGAACTATTGGAAAGGTAGAAGAACTTGCTAATACACTACAAGTATGTTTTGATGCAGGGGCTAAAAAGATTTTACTTCCAATGTCGTCTGCAAGTGATATTTCATCAGTTCCTAGCGACTTATTCTCAAAATTTAATATATCATTTTATAATGATCCTGAAGATGCAGTATTTAAGGCATTGGGAATAGAATAGAGGAGGTTTAATAATGAGAATTTTACATACCAGTGATTTACATTTAGGAAAGAATTTATCTGATGAATCATTTTATGAGGATCAAAAATATATTCTTAATGAAATTATAAGGATTGTTGAAGAGCAAAGTGTAGAAGTCGTTTTGATTCCAGGAGATATTTATGATAAAAGTATTCCAAGTGCAGAAGCAGAAATGCTCTTTGATAATTTTTTAACAGTTTTATCCAAAAAAGATATAAAGATTTTGATTGTTAGTGGAAATCACGACTCAAATGAAAGACTTTCTTATGGCTCAAAAATTTTTAATGCATTTAATATTCATATTGCAACTAAATATGATGGAAGTATTCCTAAAGTGCAACTTGATAATGTTGATTTTTATTTGCTTCCTTTTTTAAAACCATTTCATTTGAAAAAAATTGCTTCTGAAGAAGAATATGAGAATATTAATAATTCAAATGATATGATAAAATGGATTTTAAGTCGTGAAAATATTGATAAAAATAGAATAAATATTTTACTTGCTCATCAATTTGTTATGTGGAATGAAAAGCTTCCTGAACAAAGTGATTCTGAAAGCATTTCAATAAATAATGTTGGAACATTAGAGGCGATTGATGCAAATCTTTTAGATGATTTTAATTATGTTGCTTTAGGACATATTCACAGACCACAAGAAATTAAGCGTAAAACAATCCGCTATTCTGGAACACCATTAAAGTATTCTTTTAGTGAAGCGGAAGATGTAAAAAGTGTAGTAGTATTTGATACTAACGATATTGCAAATCTTGAATTAATAGAGTTAAAGCCACAACGAGAATTAAAAGTTTTGAGAGGAACATTTGAACAAGTCATGAACATGAAATCAAGTGATGATATAATAAAGGTTGAATTAGAAGATGAAAATACAATTATATCTCCAATGGAAGAGATAAAGAAAAGATTTAAAAATGCAATTGCTTTGACGTTTATTAATAAAAAACAAACTATAAGTGAAGAAGTTAGTTTAGAGATAAAAGAAAATGAAAGTCCATATGAATTATTTAAAAAATTCTTTTATGAGCAAAATGAGAGGGAACTATCTGAAGAAGAAAATAATTACTTACAATCAGTAATAGATGCAGTAAAGGAGGAAGAGTAAAATGCAATTAAAAAAATTAACCTTACAAGCATTTGGACCATTTAAAGATAAAGTCGTTATAGATTTTGAAAATGAAAAAATAGATAAAGGATTATTGTTAATTTCAGGAGATACTGGTGCAGGCAAAACTACGTTATTTGATGCAATATGTTTTGCTTTATATGGACAAACTTCAGGAGAAACTAGAACTGCAAACTCACTTAGAAGTGATTGGGCCAGTCCAGAAGATGATACATTTGTTGATTTAGAATTTTATTATAAAGATAAAATGTATGAAATCAAACGTAGTCCTGAATTTTTTAGAAAAAAGAAAAATCGTGATGGAGAAACAAAGCAACTTCCAACTGCAGAATTTGAGATAAATGGAAGAGTAATAACTAAAGTTAATGAAGCAACTAAAGAAATTGAAAATTTAATAGGATTAGATTATAAACAATTTAGACAAGTGGCAATGCTTTCACAAGGTGAATTTACTAAATTTTTACTTGCATCTTCAGAAGAAAAAACTACTATTTTTAGAAAAATATTTGGAACTGATTTATATGATAGATTGCAAAATAGACTTAAATTAGATAGATTAAAAATCGAAGATGAATTAAAAAGTGTTAAAGAAAAAATAGATACAGAACGTGCTAATTTAGAACCTATTATTAATCTATACGGATTAAATTTAGATGAAACAATTAATGTATTAGATAATAAAATAAAAGAAGATACTGAAATTGTCGCTAATACAAAGCTTGAACGAGATAAGAAAAATGAAGAAAAAACAAAATTAACGAATGAGTTAAAAAATTTATCTGACACAAATCAGAAAATTGAAGATTATAATAATTCAAAAGAAAAACTAGACAAGTTAATTTCCGAAAATGAGAGTATTGAACAAGAAAGAGAAAAATATAATTATAACATTACTATAGCACGATATATAAGTGATGTTTTGAAAGAGTGGGAAAAAGATAATAAATCTTTAGAAGAGAAAAAAGAAAAGCATAAACAAAGTAAAAAAGAGCTAGAAGAAAAAGAAACAATATTTAAATCTAGAGAAGAACAATATAGCAATTTAAAGAATTACTCACATAATGTTGATAAATTGAATAATGAAATTAGTGGATTAAATGATAAGATAAAAGAATATGATAATTATTTAAATAAAAAATCTGCTTTAGAAAAAGTTGAAAAAGAATATCAAATAAATTCTAAAGAATATGAAAAACAAAATATTTTTTATGAAAATATGAGAAAAGAGTATTATTTAAATATTTCTGTTGAGATTGCTGAAACATTAGAAGAAGGAAGCCCATGCCCAGTATGTGGATCAACATTACATCCTAATAAGGCTTTAGCACATGATTGTGATTATACAAAAGAAGATTTAGAAAAAGCTGAAAAAGAACTTAAACAAGTTGATAGTAAAAGAAAGAGCAATGAAGCAAGTATTGAAGAAATAAGAAATACAATTAAAGAGCTTGAAATTCCAAAGGATATAGATGTAAATGACGAAAAGAAAAAATTAAATGAATTATTAAGTCAAAAGAAAGAGGAAAAAGAAAAACTTGATAAGGAGTTTAATGAATTATCAAAAGAAAAAGAAGAGCTAAACAGTATAATAAATAGTTTAAAAGATAATTTAAAAATATTTGATGATGATATAGTAACACTTGAAAATAGTATTAATGAAGCTAATCAATCTTTGGAAAAACTATATCGAGAAAATAGAACAAGTCATGATGAGTATCTATGCAAAAAACTAGAAAAAGATACATTAGTCGAATTAAAAGAAAAGATAGAAGATTTTGATAAGAAAAAACAAGAATTAGAGACAAAAATTAAACTATTAGAAGATGAAGTTAAAGACAAACAAATAATTGATATATCGGTAAAAAAGAAAGAATTTGACACGGTTGATGAGGAGTATAAAAATATTGATGAAAAATATACTAATCTAAATGCCATATTAGAAAAAGTTAAATCTTCAACTAAAAATATTAAAGAGTTTATTGGAGAAAATAAGCAAAAAGAAAAAAAATATACAGTAATTAAATTGTTAAGCGATACAGCAAATGGAAATCTTAATGGAAGACAAAAAATTACTTTTGAAAATTATGTTCAATCATATTACATGAATACTGTTTTGGTCGAAGCAAATAAAAGATTAGAAAAAATGACAGATGGTAGATATGAATTAAAAAAGAAAGAATTAGATATTAAGCATAATATAAAATCTGGATTGGATTTTTCAATTTATGATTCGTATACTGGAAAAGAACGTGATGTTTCAACACTTTCAGGAGGAGAAAAATTTAAAGCGTCTCTTGCATTAGCGTTGGGATTAAGTGATTCAATTAGTAATAATCGTGGTGGAATAAGAATTAATTCTTTATTTATAGATGAAGGGTTTGGTTCTCTTGATTCAGAATCATTAAATCAGGCTTTGAATATTTTATTGGATTTATCAGGTAATGATAAATTAGTTGGAGTTATATCACATGTTTCTGAATTAATGACTATAATTGATAATAAAATACTAGTAAACAAATCAAGTGTTGGAAGTGTTGTGAAAATTGAAAGCAACAATTAATAAATTGAAAGAATGAAAAAATGTTAATTACAAGATAATATTAGTTGAAGGATTATAAAAATGATGGAAAAATAATGAGTAGGAGAAATAATAAATTATGGAAGAAATGAAACCAATGTTAACAGTAATTGAACTTGTCAATCATCTTGAATCAAAAGGAATCAAATTTGAATTAATGAATAAAGAAGATGCAATTAAGTATTTAGAGTTAAACAATAATTATTTTAGATTAGCATCATACAGAAAAAGTTTTCCGAAATATGAAAATGGGGTTAATGAGGGAAAATATATCAATCTTGATTTTAAAATGCTCACAGATTTATCTATAATCGACATGCGACTAAGAAAAGTATTACTTGAAATTGCCATAGATTTAGAGCACTATGTTAAAGTTCAAATTTTATCAGTCGTAGAAAAAGAATTTAAAGATGGTTATAAAATAGTTCAAGATTATCTAAATGACTTAAAAAAAAGAGATGAATATGATTCTCTTATGCGAGAGATCAACCAAAATAAAGATTATACATATTGTGGTGATATAATAAAAAAGTTTCAAAACGAATATCCTATCTGGGCTTTTGTTGAATTAATAACATTTGGAAGATTAGTTAGCTTATATCAATTTATTGCATATAAAATAAATAATTCAAAGATGATAAGTAATATAAATTTGTTAAAAGACATTAGAGATTTGAGAAATGCGTGTGCACATAATAATTGTATTTTAAATGATTTAAGAAAGAATACTACTGATCACAAACCACATTTTTATATGATATACGCATTAGAAGGAATTGGTATATCTAAAGTAGTAAGAGATAAAAAACTATCTAATCTAAATATTAAACAAATAGTTTCTTTACTATATTTAAATAAAGAGACTACGACAAGTGAAGGAATTCTTAAGTACCAAAAGAAAAAATTATATGAACTTACAGACAGAATAAGATATAGTATTGATTATTACAATAATAATGAAATTGTACAAACTAATTTAAATTTTATTATAAAAATTATTGAAAATTGGTATTGACAAATTAAAAATAAATAGTATAATATTGATATAGATAAAGTATAAAACTTTTGCGGAGTTGTGTTCTTAGAGCGTGACTCTATTTTTCTTTTTTATGACAATTTTAGTTTATTAATAAGATAAATAGTTATAGTAGAATTTTTTAAAAATCAATATCTTCTAACTATGGAGAACAAAAAGGTGATGACGAAACAACAACTACATTAGTGGAACAAAAGCATGTTGTATAAAAAGTAATTGAACAACTGATAAATTAAATTAGATGGAGATACTGCAATGGAAAAAAGATTTGAAGTATTTAAAAAACTAGTAGAAGAAAGTAATAATATAGTGTTCTTTGGCGGGGCAGGGGTTTCGACTGAAAGTGGAATACCTGATTTCAGAAGCAAAGATGGACTATATAACCAAGAATATATATATCCACCAGAAGAAATATTAAGCCATACATTTTTTATCAATAACACAGATGAATTTTATAAGTTCTATAAAGCAAAAATGAATTCTTTAAAATACGAACCTAATATAACACATATAAAACTGGCAGAACTTGAAAATAAAGGAAAATTAAAGGCAGTAATAACGCAAAATATTGATGGATTACATCAAAAAGCAGGAAGTAAAACTGTATATGAATTACACGGAAGTGTTTTAAGAAATTACTGTATGAATTGCAAAAAATTCTATGATGCAGAATATGTATTTAACAGTAGTGGCATTCCAAAATGTACTTGTGGAGGAATAATAAAACCAGATGTTGTGCTTTATGAAGAAGGATTAGATGATAATATAGTTACAAATTCAATATTAGCAATACAAAATGCAGATATGCTAATTGTTGCAGGAACATCTTTAACAGTACAACCAGCAGCAAGTTTAATCAATTATTTTAGAGGCAGAAATTTAGTACTAATTAATAAAGATGCTACACAGTACGACTATAAGGCTAATTTAGTGATAAATGATAGTTTGGGTAAAGTGTTTAGTGAGGTATAAAATATTTAAAAGTAATTAGAGCAGAGGTTATCTGCTCTTTTTTTAGAATATATTTATCCAATAGTATTTGCAAAATTTTATATTTAGAGCAAAACATTACAGTGGTTTGCACTGATTATTGTTTTGAGGGTGTTAGGGAATTTTTAGATAAATTGTTTTGAAAAATATGAGGAGAGACAAGAACATGAGGAGATAAAATTTAAGGATAAACGGTAGACAAGTGGATAAATTAGATGAGTTTATGAGCAAAATTTGTTAAATTTTGTTGAGAAAAATGTCGATTTATGATATAAAATATAATAGAGTTTTTATAAGTGATAATTGAAAGGGTGAGAGAATGAATAGTGAACAAGAATTACAAAATTTAGAAAAAAAATTATATGCTGCAGCAGATAAAATGAGAGGTGCTGTTCCAGTTTCAAGTTATAAATTTATAGTATTAGGATTAATATTTTTAAAATACATTTCAGATTCATTTGAAGAAAGATATCAAAAACTAGTTGCTGATGGTGATGGCATGGAAGAAGATAGAGATTCATATACAATGGATAATATATTCTACGTTCCTGCAAAAGCAAGATGGGAATATTTAAATGCTCATTCAAAAGATAATAATATAGGACAACTTATTGATGAAGCATTAGATGAAATAGAAAAAGAAAACCCTACATTAAAAGGAGTATTAATTAAAGAATATAATAGTCCAGATTATAGAAATGTTAATCTTGGAGAATTAATAGATTTATTTACTAATATAAAAATTGGTAGTAAAGAAGCTCAAGATAAAGATATCTTAGGAAGAATATATGAATACTTTTTAGGAGAATTTGCATCTAGTGAATTACAAAAAGGTGGAGAATTCTATACGCCAGCTTGTCTAGTTAGAACAATGGTTGAAATAATTGAACCATTTAAAGGAAGAGTATATGATCCAGCATGTGGTTCAGGTGGTATGTTTGTACAAAGCACAAAGTTTATTGAAAGACATCAAGGAAAAGTACAAGACCTAGCAATATATGGACAAGAGAAAAATCCTACAACTTGGAAACTAGCTAAGATGAATTTAGCGATTAGAAGTTTAAACGGAGATTTAGGAAAATTTGCAGATGATACTTTCCAAAATGACTTGCATAAAGGTTTAAAAGCTGACTATGTCCTTGCCAATCCTCCTTTTAACATCAGCGATTGGGGGCAAGAAAAGTTATTACAAGATCCTAGATGGAGATATGGTATTCCACCAAAAGGAAATGCTAACTTTGCTTGGGTTGAACATATGATAGATAAATTATCTATGAAAGGAAAAGCTGCAATCATATTGGCAAATGGTGCCTTATCTTCTGATACTTCAGGTGAAGGAGATATAAGAAAGAATATATTAGAAGCAGATTTAGTTGATTGTATTTTAGCAATGCCTTCTAACCTATTCTATACAGTTACTATCCCTTGTAGTATATGGATTTTAAATAGAGATAAGAAACAAAAAGGAAAGACTTTATTTATAGATGCTAGGAATCTTGGAACAATGGTTACTAGAAAATTAAGAGAACTATCTGAAGCAGATATTCTAAAAATAGCAGGTACATATCATAAATTTGTAAATGATGATAATTATGAAGATGTTGCAGGATTCTGTAAAGCAGCTACAATTGATGAAATTAAAGATAATAATTATGTATTAACACCAGGAAGATATGTTGGTGTTGAAGAAACAGAAGATGATGGAATACCTTTTGAAGAAAAGATGAAAACTTTAACATCAGAATTAAAAGATCAATTTGAAGAGTCTCACAAGTTGGAAGAAGAAATTAGAAAGAACTTGGAGGCTATTGGATATGAAATATAAATTAGCAGATGTATTAAAAAATAAAACTCAAGGAGTAAATACTACAACAGATAAGATAAAATATGTAGATATTGGATATAAAATTGTTCAAGCAAAGAATATAGAAGAATATAATGTTACATTTGATGAGAATAATTATATAGATGAAGAAACTTTCAACAGAGTAAAAGAAAATCATAAATTGCATAAAGGAGATGTTTTGTATACTAATATTGGTTCACAACTCGGAAATAGTGCATTATATAATAGTGATGAAAAAGCTATAATAACTTGGAATGTAATGAAACTTATACCAAATGAAAAATTGATATCTAGTGAATTTTTGTGTTATTTACTTAATTATAATAAATTAAAAATTAAAACATTAAATTCATCATCAACAATGCCTTTTGTAAGTGGAAAAGAATTAATGAATTTTGAGATTAACATTCCAGCCTTAGAAATTCAAAACAAAATTACAAAGATATTAAATATGATACAAAGTAAAATTAGGTTAAATAATCAGATAAATGATAATTTG